>ENA-UPSM01000328-UPSM01000328.1-activated-sludge-metagenome-genome-assembly--contig:-NODE-328-length-68812-cov-32.522958_pt1 | contig 68812 bp, 46 predicted proteins | sample MGYA00238181_ERZ773283 | MGnify/ENA primary metagenome ERZ773283 (study PRJEB29023, sample SAMN05720199) | activated sludge metagenome | isolation source: Anaerobic digester | place: Japan... | reverse complement strand
TCGTAACAAGGTAGCCGTACCGGAAGGTGTGGCTGGAATACCTCCTTTCTGGAGAAGTTTCTCAAATGCAATCCGCCAGCTGGCGGATATCTCTCCCACCTGGTATTACTTCATTAATGATATTCTCAATTTGAAGATTCGAGAATTTGAAAATTTGAAAATGAAACGATTAATTTTCCTATTAATCAATTTTCAAATTAACCAATTATCAAATTTTCAAATTGACAAAGTTCTTTGACATGCTGGAATTGAAAGAAAGAGAGAAACAATAAAAGATTACTCAAGAAAGTAAATAAGGGCGAATGGTGAATGCCTTGGCTCTCAGAGGCGATGAAGGACGTGACAAGCTGCGATAAGCTGCGGGGAGGAGCAAATATCCATTATATCCGCAGATTTCCGAATGGGGAAACCCTTCCGGCTGAAGGCCGGAAATCCCTCCGCCAACCGGCGGAGAGGAGGCAAACCCGGGGAACTGAAACATCTTAGTACCCGGTGGAAAAGAAAACAACAGTGATTCCCTTAGTAGTGGCGATCGAACGGGGAATAGCCCAAACCAGTGTCGTTTCGGCGATACTGGGGTTGAAGGACTGCCACACGGATATACAAATGAGAAATGGAAGCGTACTGGAAAGTTGTACCATAGAGGGTGATAGTCCCGTACATGCAATCAAATGTATATCCGGCAGTATCCTGAGTAAGGCGGGACACGTGAAATCCTGTCTGAATCGGCCGGGACCATCCGGCAAGGCTAAATACTACTGAGAGACCGATAGTGGACCAGTACCGTGAGGGAAAGGTGAAAAGCACCCCGAACAGGGGAGTGAAATAGTACCTGAAACCGTGCGCTTACAACCTGTCGGAGTCCCGATTTATCGGGATGACGGCGTGCCTTTTGCATAATGAGCCTACGAGTTACTCCTCACTAGCAAGGTTAATCCTGTCAACAGGAGGAGCCGAAGCGAAAGCGAGTCTGAATAGGGCGCACGTCCCGGATTTATTCGGGACATAGTTAGTGGGGGTAGACGCGAAACTTTGTGATCTATCCTTGGTCAGGCTGAAGTTCCGGTAACACGGGATGGAGGGCCGAACTAGTGGACGTTGAAAAGTCCTTGGATGAACTGAGGATAGGGGTGAAAGGCCAATCAAACTGAGAGATAGCTCGTACTCCCCGAAATGCATTTAGGTGCAGCCTCGGGGTTAGTCTTGCAGAGGTAGAGCTACTGATAGGGCTAGAGGGCTTCACCGCCTATCAAACCCTGACAAACTCCGAATGCTGCAAGATGGTTCCCGGGAGTGAGCCTGCGGATGCTAAGGTCCGTGGACGAGAGGAGGAGAATCCGGACCATCAGCTAAGGTCCCCAAATGTATGCTAAGTTGGTTAAACGAGGTGCGACTGCTTTGACAGCTAGGATGTTGGCTTGGAAGCAGCCACTCATTTAAAGAGTGCGTAACAGCTCACTAGTCGAGCGGTTGTGCGTGGATAATAAGCGGGCATAAGTATACTACCGAAGCTATGGTTCCCCCGAAAACTCGGGGGAAGGTAGGGGAGCATTCCAGTCAGCGTCGAAGGCTCCGCGTGAGCGGGACTGGAGCGTCTGGAAAAGAAGATGTAGGCATAAGTAACGATAATCCCGGTGAGAAACCGGGACACCGAAAGACTAAGGTTTCCTGATCAACGTTAATCGGATCAGGGTTAGTCGGGTCCTAAGGGTAATCCGCCAACTGGCGGAAATCCTGATGGGCAACTGGTCAATATTCCAGTACCACCGTATACTGCGATGGGGTGACGGAGAAGTGAAAAATCCGCGTACTGACGGAATAGTACGTTAAAGGGTGTAGTTATATCCGGAGGTTAATAGCTTCCGGATGGCGAACCTGAAAGTACCATGAGCCTTCGGGCAAGTGGATAGTGATTCTAAACAGGCTCCCGAGAAAAACCTCTAAGCTTCAGGTATATGGTGTCCGTACCACAAACCGACACAGGTAGTCGGGGAGAGAATCCTAAGGTGCTCGAGTGATCCGTGGCTAAGGAACTAGGCAAATTAGACCTGTAACTTCGGGATAAAGGTCTCCCCCGAGTTCTCGGGGGACGCAGTTAAACGGCCCAGGCGACTGTTTAGCAAAAACACATGGCTTTGCGAAATCGAAAGATAATGTATAAGGCCTGACACCTGCCCGGTGCCGGAAGGTTAAGAGGAGGGGTTATCCCGAGCAATCGGGAGAAGCTCTGAATCGAAGCCCCGGTAAACGGCGGCCGTAACTATAACGGTCCTAAGGTAGCGAAATTCCTTGTCGGGTAAGTTCCGACCTGCACGAATGGTGTAACGATCTGGGCACTGTCTCAGCCACGAGCTCGGTGAAATTGTAGTTCCGGTGAAGATGCCGGATACCCGCAACGGGACGGAAAGACCCCGTGAACCTTTACTACAACTTAACATTGATTCTGGGTAAGTGATGTGTAGGATAGGTCGGAGACTGTGAAGCCGCGGCGCCAGCCGTGGTGGAGTCGCCCTTGAAATACGACCCTTCATTTACCTGGAACCTAACCCCGAGAACTCGGGGGACATTGTTTGGCGGGTAGTTTGACTGGGGTGGTCGCCTCCAAAAGAGTAACGGAGGCTCCTCAAGGTACCCTCAGCACGATTGGTAACCGTGCGTAGAGTGCAATGGCATAAGGGTGCTTGACTGTGAGACTGACTAGTCGACCAGATACGAAAGTAGAGCATAGTGATCCGGTGGTTCCATATGGAAGGGCCATCGCTCAAAGGATAAAAGGTACTCCGGGGATAACAGGCTGATCGCCGCCAAGAGCTCATATCGACGCGGCGGTTTGGCACCTCGATGTCGGCTCGTCACATCCTGGGGCTGGAGAAGGTCCCAAGGGTTCGGCTGTTCGCCGATTAAAGTGGCACGCGAGCTGGGTTCAGAACGTCGTGAGACAGTTCGGTCCCTATCTGTTGTGGGCGCTGGAGATTTGAGAAAATCTGACACTAGTACGAGAGGACCGTGTTGGACAGACCTCCGGTGTACCTGTTGTGGCGCCAGCCGCACTGCAGGGTAGCTGTGTCTGGAAGAGATAAGCGCTGAAAGCATATAAGCACGAAGCTCATTTCAAGATGAGATCTCCCTTAAGGGTCGTCGCAGACTACGACGTTGATAGGCTGCAGGTGTAAAGACGGTAACGTCAAAGCCGAGCAGTACTAATTACCCGTGAACTTTCTGAGTACTCTTTTATTGCTTCTCTTATCCAGCTTGTCTTAAATCATTAAAAACCTTAAGGTGACTATAGCGGCGGGGAACCACCTCTTACCATTCCGAACAGAGAAGTTAAACCCGCCAGCGCCGATGGTACTGCATCAAGCGGGAGAGTAGGTCGTCGCCGACTTAAATATAAGTCCTGCCTTTTTAGGCAGGACTTTTTTATTTTAATATAGCGGGAAAAGTAGGTTGAGTGATCCGCCTCCTGGCGGATAACGAAATCCCGAAATTCTTGATCGTCACCGACTTAAATAAAATAACCCGTTTTAAACGGGTTATTTTATTTTCAACCTAAAAATCTAAAAAGTGATTAATCATTTAACAATGTCATAAATAATATGGCTATCCTTGAGAAAAGAATCAGATATAACCATTCTCTATTTCATAAATTATCCTTTCTACCATGGCATCCTCACCGTCAGGATCATATTTTGCTTTCAAATTTGTGCCAAAAATACGGGCTATTCCCTGCCAGAAGGCGGCTGTGAAACTTCCTGCATATTTTTTAATCAGATCATACGATGAATTCTGCGTCTCCCTGTCAATAAGCTTTATAAGTAATTTGCCCTGAGCAAACGTCAAACTCCTTATATCATCTTCATATTCTCTGAATAATTCCTCTTCAAATTCCTTAATATACCTTTTTCTTTCCCTTTCATCAGTGATTTTTTCAAGATCGGCATTAACCTTATCAAGTTTTGCTCTAACTATTAGAGTATAAGGATACACTCTCCTAACATCGTATTCAAGCTTTTCATAACGACGTGCCTTCGCCTTCGAAACATTACTACGGTCTCCGGAAATTATTACCTCTTTTATCTCTATCTCAGGCAATATTTCACCATCTCTATATATATTCTGGAGCACTATAAATCCGCCTGGCAAAGTGTCAGATTCTGCCATGGGCATATCTATACTCATGGCAGTATCCGTTATATTGCTGTTATTCTGACCATAAATCACAACTGATAATAAAAACAATATCAATATTCCCGCACCCTTTTTCAACAATTTATTTTTTTTGCAAAATTAAAAATTTAACGCTTATGTTAACCTATTACTTTATTCCAAAATTGTGCCATTATTTAAATTATGACATTATTTAAAAATATTTTCCATTTTTATTTTTTGAACTATTCAATATTTTTGTTAAAAATAGAAATCATGAACCTTCAGGTTGAAGATTTAAACGACGAATCACGTTTCAAACATTTACTGACGCTATCGTACGATGACATTGCTTTTTTTGTCATTGAATATTTAAGAAAAAAATCAGTAATAACTATTTTTTTCTGGTCAGTTTGTCTTATTTTTCTATGTATTTCCATTATTATAAGAATAAATATCGCAGGATATTATAAATGGATTCAGATTTTTTATCATTCCCTAATTGGAATAATCCTCCTTCCACTTATAATTATTCCTGTACACGAATTCCTTCATGCTACTCCATTTTTTATTACGGGCGCACGGAATATAAGGGTAGGCGCAGATTTGCGCCAATTTATATTTTATGTTACAGTACACAGGCAGGTTATTACTCCCGGAATATTTAAGCTTGTCGCATGGTTCCCTTTTGTGACAATATCAATAATATCGCTGGTTTTAATCTATTTTTTGCCTGGATTATGGAAATGGAGCCTGGCACTATTTCTTTTTGTCCATGCTACAATGTGTGCTGGCGACATAGGCATGCTAAATTTTTATTATATTAACAGACCCAAAAAAATATTGTCGTGGGACGATGCTGACAAACGTGAAGCATATTTTTATGAAGAAATATAAAAGTATATAATTATTGACAATTGATGATTGAATGATTGGATGATTGAAATGATGGTAATTGGAAGTTGCAAAATGCAAAATGCAAATTTTATATTTCAAAATAAAAAGTAGCAAAACGTACAAAAATTAAAAGGGATGAAAAAATGAAACCTAAACAATTTGTTATGAAAAAGATACTTATTATTAGTTTACTGCTTTTGCAGGCGACTCTGGCAGGTTACAGTCAGCGGAAAATTGTGAATCTCCCGGATCTACCTGGTTATGTAACATTAAAATGTGATTTTCACACTCATACTGTCTTCTCAGACGGCAATGTATGGCCGACAGTGCGTGTTTCAGAAGCCTATCGAGACGGACTTGATGCATTAGCCATAACCGATCATGTCGAATATCAGCCAAGAAAGGACTATATTCCCACAGATCTTAATGCAGCCTGGAAGATTGCTCAGAGTGCTGCCCTTGAATCAAATATTATTCTTATTCATGGTGCCGAGATCACTCGTTCAATGCCCCCGGGTCATCTGAATGCCCTTTTCATAACCGATGCCAATGCTCTCGTAAAAGACTCAGTTTATGATGCCATCGAGGCAGCTATTAAACAGGGTGCTTTCATTCACTGGAATCATCCGGGTTGGAAATCTCAGGAACCTGACGGAATTCCTAAGCTTTATAACATTCATAAACGACTTCTTAAAAACGGCTGGATACATGGAATAGAGTTTTTCAATGACTCGGAATACTATCCCAATGTTCTTGAATGGTGTAAAGAATATAAGCTCACTGTTCTTGCAAATAGTGACGTACATGGAATAATAAGTGAAATTTATTCTTCTGCTGAAGGCTCACATCGTCCGATGACGCTTGTTTTTGCCAAAGAGAGAACGTCGGAAAGCCTTAAGGAAGCTCTGTTTGCAGGTCGCACGCTCGTGTGGTTCGGAAATACTCTCGCTGGTAAAGAAGAATTTGCAAAACCTTTTTTCTATCAGTGCATCAGTACGGGGAAAAGATTCCACGAAACAGGCAAAAATATCTATATTGAAATTGCAAATAAATCGGATATCCCTTTTATTTTGGTTAATGGGCCTAAGGGAGCGCCGACTTCAATAACACTTGGTGCAAACTCGATAACCAGAGTTGTGATTCCTAAAACTTTCACAGGTGCTCTCGTGTATGACGCAAAAAATGTCATAACAGGCACCAATGAAGTAATGAAGGTTGAAATAAAATACTAATTTCTGTTCAGAATTTCACCTTTACAATTTTCAGTATATCATCGTCCTGTGACACGGGTTTTATTCTGAATGAATAGCTATATTCATTATCAAGCAGCCGGTATTGGGGATGAATCATGGCTCCCCATGAGTCGTCACCTCCCACTCCCATTTGGCCGAAATCCACATTCAGATTTACCAGATCGCGGGGCTTAACATCAATGGTATGAGTATTTGCAGTTTTTGCATCAGGCCGGTATTGAGAAAGCTTACCTGGTGATTCAAAATCATCATGAATATTATTCAATGCTGCAAAACATATTAACGGCATTCCCTGAAAAAGGAGCCCTGTGCCGGCATCATCGGTTAGTGTAAGCCATCGGGTATCGGTCTTATATCCATTTTCCTGAGGTCTGATATAAGGTACATACTGGTCGGCAACAGTACTTTCATAGAGTCCTACAAAAGCTGAAGTCTTGCGGTCGGCATAGTTTTCATGGGGTCCCCTGCCAAACCATCTAAGATTTGAAAATGATGCGGGTAACTGCATTTGCATACCCATCCTGGGGAGTTCTGGAACTTTACTGTTGACCTTTTTAAGATTGTTTCTGACAATTATATCTCCTGTACTATAAACAGTGAATTCCGAAAAATAATCGGCAATTTTCGTACTGTCGGGTGCAGGAATATCGTACCTGAAAGTCACTACAACCTTATCCATGTCGGGTTGGGAAATATCAGCTTTTTTAACAATCGCTCTCTCCCCCGCTTTCTTCCATACTCCAAGCCTCTGTACCATACCATAACCATAATCATTATCGGTTGGTGGCCTCCAAAAATCGGGTTCAGTGCCCTTAAGCAGGTATTCTTTCTCTTTAAAAACAATAGATTCCAATGAGCCTTTCTGAAGGTTGAATGTTATTTTTAGGTTATTCCCCTTTATCTCAAGGTTTTGCCCTCTTGTTTCTGTTTGAAGAGGTGAAAGAGGATCCCGAGGTATTCCTGTTGAAGGTTCTTTATAGACAGGAATGTTGATTTGCTCTGCCGCATAGATATGTCCTTCCGGCAGAATACCCCATGAATCTGGCCTTAATGCTCTCAAATTCAGAAAATATTCTGCACCTTCTACAGGTTGAAAATTTGAAACGGGTATGGACACAACTGTCTCGCTGTGAGGTAAAAGCACTGGTATCCTGAAACTTCCCGATTGCACAACCAAACCATCTGAAAGGATTTCCCATTCGAAATTGAAATGAGACAAATCGGTAAAATCATATTTGTTTTTTATTTTTATCAGACCTTTATTAATATCGGCAGGTTTAAAATCGATATATTGATAAACCTTCTTTACCTCGTAAAGTGAGGGGTGCGGCGTTCTGTCAGGCCATACAAGTCCGTTGATACAAAAGTTTCCGTCACTTCTTATTCCTTCCGGTCCGAAATCACCTCCGTATGCCCAGAATTTCTCACCTGCTTCATTGGTTTTTAAAAGACCCTGGTCAACCCAGTCCCATATAAATCCTCCCTGAAGCTTCGGATATTTTTCAATGACGTCCCAGTAATCCTGAAGGTTGCCCACACTATTACCCATTGCATGAGCATATTCACATAAAATCAAAGGTCTGTCATTCTTTTCATCCCTTGCATAATTCTCAAGATATTCTATTCGGGCATACATTGGGCACCATATATCTGTATGCCTCTCGGGTGCATTAGTGTTCTTTTCAGCTCTTTCATACTGTACCGGCCTTGTTTTGTCTCGTTCTTTAATCCATTTATAAGCACTCAGAAAATTATGGCCGTCGCCTGACTCATTTCCCATTGACCAGATAATAATCGAAGGATGATTTTTATCTCTTTCCACCATTCGCATAATACGGTCAATATGAGCATTATACCACTCAGGTTTATCCGCAAGAGTCACATCCTTATCATATCCTATGCCATGAGATTCAATATTTGCTTCATCAATGAGATAAAGTCCATATTTATCACACATCTGATACCACAATTCCTGTTGTGGATAATGAGAAGTTCTTACAGCATTAATATTGAAACTTTTCATGGTTTTTATATCTTTCAGTATCGTGGCTTCATCAATAACATGACCTGTAACGTCGTGATGTTCATGCAAGTTGACCCCTTTTAAATAAATCGGCACACCATTAACAAGGAGCTGAGAGTTCTTTATTTCAACATTTCGAAATCCTATTTTTGATGATACACTTTCAAGGTTCTTCCCTTTTTGATCTTTAAGACTTATAATCAAAGAATAAAGATCCGGAGTTTCAGCCGACCATTTTTTCACATTAGGTATATCATAATTAAATTTAGCCACAGCTTTCCCATCAGAAAGTGCAATATCAACTTTATCCTGAAAAATTTTTTGATCGGCATTAATTAATGACACTTCGGCCGAAACCGGATAATTTTCCTTTTGTTTTCCGGAAATCAAAATCTCAAGATCTAATTTACCTGTCGTAAAGTATTCGGTATCAAGAGCTGCAATGACAAAGAAATCATTTATATAAGTTTTAGGCCTTGCATGGAGAAAAACACTTCTTTGTATTCCGCTAAGCCTCCAGAAATCCTGATCTTCGAGATAGCTTCCATCGCTCCATCTGTAAACTTCAACGGCAACACTGTTTTTGCCTTTCCTTACATAAGGAGTTATATTATATTCAACAGGAGTTTTGCTATCCTTACCGAATCCAACGTATTGTTCGTTTACCCACACATAAAAAAATGAACTTACAGCCCCGAAATGAAGAAAGATCTCTTTCTCATTCCATTCTGCAGGTATCCTGAAAGTACGTTTATATGATCCTACAGGATTCATTTTATGGGGTATTTTTGGCGGATTAGCTGGAAAAGGATAAGGAATATTCGAATAAATTGGAGGGTCGTCATAACCTTTCAACTGCCAGTTCGATGGCACCTCGAGATTATCCCAATCGCGGATATCGTAATCATTTTTAAAAAACCAATATGGTCGTTCCTCAGGCGTCTTTGACAAATGAAATTTCCAGATTCCGTCGAGAGAAATATAATTAGGCGAGTTCTCTTTGATATCTGCCAGAGCTAAGGCCTCATCAGGATAACTTATAATTGTTGCATGAGGTTTTTCGTTGTTCTCTCCGGTAAGAGTCGGGTTTTCCCAGTCGCGGGGCTCCTTTTCAGTGAATGGAACTCCTTCATATTTGCTGTATCTTGTACAGCTTGAAATCATAATAAGAATTGCTATTAACGGCAGATAGTTTTTCATGATTCTAGATTTTAATATGTCTCCCAATTTATAATTTTTTTCTTATAAAGTAATTTTTCATCGATTCTTATCCTGAATTCAATCGGGTAATAATTATTTACACGGTTCCCCAAACTTTTTATAAATCCTATATTTGCTCCTCTGTATTTTACAATATTCCAGCCTATTGTCGGGCCAGAAATAATAATATTGTCTTTCTTAAGATAGGAAATTGCCTGTTTATAATCAAGTTCCACAGCTGGAAATGAATTTTCTTTCGTTAGCAATGAAACTGCCAGATCGTGTAAAGGTATAAAATCGTTTTTCAAATGCTTAAACAAAGCCGTACCCGGTTTTATAATCCGTAGCGATTTACCTAGAGTTTGAATTTCAACGGAAGGAATTGGTATATGATAAACAGTGTCGCCGAATTTATGAAAATCGCATGGATAATCGTTTGTAATTTCTCCTGCAATCTTAATATCAGATGATGAAATACCATTATGTCTATCAGAATGTTTAAAAGCAAATTCTGCGGTTCTTTCATTTTTTCTGACTACTGCAACAAAAAAACCGTCGCCTTTTGTTTTGCCTGGATAAAAACCATATCCGGTAATTCCTTTGTAATTTATTTCTTCGATTTCAGGAAAAGAAGAAATATTAATTTTAATGTTATCACATAATGTATTCTCAGTGAGCCATTTGACATTTTCTTCATTCTCTGACGGATTGAATGTACATGTGGAGTAAATAAGTATTCCGTCTTCTTTCAGCGCAGGCCATATATCAAGAAGAATACGGCGTTGTCGTTTATAACAGAGTAATGCATTTTCTTCCGACCATTCTTCCCTTGTCTTAATATCTCTGAACATTCCTTCGCCTGAACAGGGAGCATCTACTAAAATCAAGTCGAAGTATCCTTTTAAATGGCCTATTTCAGAAGGACTGTTGCATATTACAATTGTATTTGGGAAGCCCCACTTTGTAATGTTTTCTGCAAGGACATGGGCTCTAGATTTTATCACCTCATTTGCTATAAGACAGCCGTTTTCCCCGATAAGCGTTGCGAGGTGTGTGCTTTTACTTCCAGGTGCCGCACACAGGTCGAGTACACGAACATTTTTTCTTCCTGCAAAAAATTGATGGAATATTTCTTCCAAAAACATTCCGGAAGCTTCCTGAGGATAATAACAGCCAGCATGGAAAAGTGGGTCGGCGGTATAAGAAGGTCGTTCTTTAAGAGTGAAACCGGTTTTGCACCATGGAACATGAGAAGCATCAACAGGTTTATTATTCCATTTCCCTGGATTAATACGAATACTAGCTTTGGCAGGTTCATCAAGTGAATGCAAAAGCAATTCCGAATCAATATATTCCTGACTTCTTAATCTTCTTATGAATTCTTCTGGAAACATCGGAATGATAAGTTCGTTATTTGATAATTGTCGCATGAAATTAATAAAAATTTACCTTTAGCTGCTTTGCCCTCCGAAATGTTATGAAGGAGGGCTGTAAGCTGCGCTGTCAGGACAGGCTACCATATTGTTTAGAGACAGCCGCAAGGCCGTAAAGACAGTTCTACGGACGTTAAGACAGGACGAATTTAGATATATCTGGCTCTAATGACAGCGAAGGTTTGACACATGGCTCAGATTGGAGAGGCTGAACCAGAACTAACATAAGTTATTCTTCATCGGATAGCTGAATATGGTTTTTCTTTCTACTTCTGTCCCAGATAAAAAAGACAGGGATCCCGAGGAGTACAATAGCAAGTCCGGGGAAGGTATAGTCTGGTTTGAATATCAGCAGTATTATCATTATAGCTGTTATTGCCAATATATAAACAAATGGAATGACGGGGTAACCGAAAGCCTTATATGGTCGTGGAAAATCAGGTCGTTTCTTACGTAGAATAAAAATTGCAAAGATTGTAAGGGCGAAGAATAATAAAACCGCAAAAATAACATAATCCAGAAGGTTACTGTAAGTACCCGACAGACAAAGAAGTATTGACCATATTCCTTGAATTGCAATGGCAAACCCTGGCACTCCTTTACTGTTTAACTCTCCAGCTTTACTGAAGAACAGACCATCGCGGGCCATAGCATAATAAACCCTTGCACCGGCAATAATCAACCCGTTATTACATCCAAAGGTACTTACTATAATAAATATTGCCATTATTATTGCGGCATAATCTCCTACCACCACGCTCATTGCCGAAGTTGCAACACGGTCGTCGGTAGCAAACTGAATCCCTCTGGCAATAGCATTGGTGCCGTCGGGTGTGCCGGTAACAGGTAGAAACTTGATATAGACGAAATTGGTAAGCAAATATAGTGTAGAAACAAGGAATGTTCCTAACAGAAGGCTTAAAGGAATTACTTTTTTTGGATTAATTACTTCACCTGCAATATATGTTACATTATACCATGCATCGGAGGCAAAAAGGGATCCAACCAGAGCCATGCCGACAGCAGCAACCAGTGCAAAACCACTAAGAGGTATAACCTGGTTATTTTGCCCAATTCTTGAGGCTTTCCAGAATATTTCTTTGTTTATCTCCCATGCACCACTGTTGTTTGAGATAATTACTCCAAGAATTATAAATCCCACCAGCACAATAACTTTTGTTGACGAAAAGATGTTCTGAACAGTTTTACCTGTGACAATTCCACGCGTATTTATCCATGTTAGCAGAAGAATCGAGGCCATTGCAACAATCTGAGTGCTGTTAACATGAAGTGGCCCTATATTGAAAAGAATATTTTTCTCAGATATCCACGGGAATAGCACTCCTGTAAATTTTGCAAAAGCAACGGCCACGGCGGCTATCGAGCCACATTGTATAACGAGGAAAGTAGTCCATCCAAAGAGAAAGCCAATCATAGGATTATAGGCTTCCCTGAGATATACGTACTGACCTCCTACATTAGGAATCATTGAAGCGAGTTCTCCGTAACTAATAGCTCCGATAACGGTAATCAGTCCAGTAATTAACCAGACCATCATCAGCCATCCCGGTGAGCCCACATTTCGGGCGATGTCGGCACTTACAATAAAAATTCCCGAGCCTATCATCGACCCGGAAACAAACATCACACCGTCGAAGAGATTGATTCGGCGCTTCAAAACTCCTTTTTCATCATGCATCAGAATATTTTAAATAGGCAAAAATACCAGATAATATTAATAAATAGTTTCTATCACAAAATTTTATTATTATCTGATTTGTCGATCAGTTTTTTAAGTTCAGATAGGTGATTCAAATAGACTCCACGAGGATTAGTCTTATATTTTTTACAGATAGATGCGGCATAGCCTACGGCCGCACCCATTTGTCCGGTTGTATTCATTACTCTGGGCCCGCCCAGACCAATATGTGAGCAACTGAAACAACGACCGGCCATAAAAAGATTCTTGATATTTTTTGAATACAACGACCTGTATGGAATGTAATAATGGTCAACCTTATAATAAATAGCTTCCGACAGAAAATCGGGTTGAGATGGATCCTTTAGTTTCAGCTGATAATGCACATCAATGTTTCTTTTTTCCATTGCAACAGCATCTTTAAATTCGATCATATTTTTTTCATCCCTGAAAGTATAAATATAATCGCCCACGAGTCTTCTCGATTCTCTTTTCCCAATAAGATAAGAGACCCATTCGAGTACAAGATTTTGATTTTCCGGTTTCTTTTTAGCATTATAAAAGGAGCCATAGACAGCTCTTAGCAGGTGGTCTCTTATTAATTCGGCATCATCCACCTGGTGAATTGTATCATCGGAATATTCCCACTTCCAAGTTCCTTCTGTGGCTTCATAATCTCCGGCTACTTCCATTGCCCATGGCACTTCGGGGAAGTTAACTGGTTTACCTGTATCGAACGAACGCCATAAAATAGACGAACCCATCACTCTGTTATCAGGCTTTGATGGACTCCATAGTTCTCCATATTGTCTCCATCCTTCGCCGTATTTGGAAGAATCTTCTCTTCCATACATATATTCAGCCCCTGCCCAATAACCAATCCATCCATCGCCAGTACAGTCAACAAACAACGGAGCATTAAACCTAATCCTCTCGAGTGAAAAAGTATTACGAGCATCTACTGATGTTATGGAATCTGAAATTGTATTTGCATTATATGCTCGCCAATTAAGAAAGACTGAAATATTTTCATATTTCGTTACATTTTTTTTGCGTTTTATATCATCTTTTAATGCGTCGGGTGAGCCATTGGGCCACCATACAGTATTCAGCATATTAATAATTCTATTGTATTTCCATGTAATACCTTCAGTATGAACACGTATTTCGCTGCTTGAATTACCGCCAAGAACAGGCCGGTCATTTAAAAGTGCCACTTTCATACCCTGTTCGGCAGCTGCAATTGAAGCTGCGCATCCTGCTATTCCACCCCCAACAACTACAAGATCGAAATCCATTATTTTTTCCGGAATATTACTTTCAGAGAGGATATTCTTTTTCCAGTTTGCCAGGCTATCAAGTTCATCAGGTGGACTTTTTTTTACGGTTGAAAAATAAATCGCATCACAACGGCCATCAAAACCTGTAAGATCATTAAGTTCAATTATAACTGTTGTATCCTTGATATTAACCTTCCCGGCATATTGCCATTTCCATCCTTCCTGGGTTCCGAGTGTTTCCTTCAACTCCTTTCCATTTATTACTATTTTAAATAGACCCGGAGCATCCCACTCCCCCGGACACCAGTTTTTGGTTCTCACCCATACATGATACTTCCCCTTGTGATGTGCTTTTATTAAAGTCGATGCATTTTCCACCGGATCGCCAAGCCCATGAGCAAGAAGATAAGGACTTCCCATTTGTTCCACAAACTGCGGATCAACTACCCAGCCACCCTTCACGTCAAAACTCTCGGCCTCAATAAGTTCAAAATAATGCTCATGTTTACATGAAACAATAAATAAAATAACAAAAACAGATATAATACAGATTTTTTTAAATGTCATTTATTTATAATATAAATCAAATCTTTGCTTTTTCTGTAGTTAAAAAGATTTTAGTTTCCGGTTCTTTCTGAGTAAATTGGTTATATTTTATCCTGATATTCTAAGCCGTCTTAATCAAAAAACATTACAAACAGTTTGTTTTTAAACGAATTTTTAAAGTGCATCAAATTTTATTGCGTTGATATACTTAATATTTGTACAGGGCCAATCAGACCTGAGGGCAGAAGTGGGGAATCGGCCTGATAAAAGTTCATTGCAGTATAGGTGTATTTTTTTGCACCTGGCTGCTGGTCTCCAATAAGTCTGTTAACCCATAAGTTTGTAACTTTTATTTCGATTACATTTTCACCTGACTTTAGTGCATCGGTAATATCAACTCTGAAAGGTCTTTTCCAGATTATCCCGAGTGGTTTTCCGTTTACAGTCACTTCGGCCAGATTTTTCACTGAACCCAGATCGAGGCAAAGCCGCGATTTTTCACTGAACCAGCCTGGATCTGCATTTAATGCAATTTTATAAGTGCCTGTCCCTGAAAAATATTTTACTCCAGGGTCGCTGTTCTCGGTCCAAGAAGCAAGGCTGTCCATGATAATTTTTTCTGGTGCACCCATACCAGGCTGGAAGCTAACTTCCCATGGACCTTTTATAGTCATCAACGATTTTTCGACAGGTTCGGGAAGCTTAAGTGACTTTCCCTTGGTATTTTTCCGAAACACTACAAATAGAGCGTCATAGGGCTCAAGTTTCAGAGGCACACTTGTACGGCCATTTTCAATGACATAAGAAACGGGCTCTATTGTGCCTTTGACAGGGTCCCATATCTCCGGCACTTTTCCTTCAATTCTGAAAATGACCTCAGGTTGCTCCTGCCTGTTATTGCGATTGTTAATCCAGTAAATATCGGCTTTAGGCAGCTTACGGTGTACAAATAAAAGAGAAGTATTATTATAAGGTTTTCTATATTCAAAGTCGGGAGTTATTTGTAAAGTTTTTAGAACATTAGCAACCGGCTGGCCTGTAAATAATTTACCCTTTCCGTAAATGTTTTCATTATTTTCATTAATCCATAGTTTGTTAACCAGAGAATTGAATTCTGAATCGTCGTCTGTCAGGCTTGGTGCCTTAATAGGTTTTGGCCCCGAAACAACAGCGCCCTTTTCAATCAGGCTTATTATTTTCTTTAATGCGGGCAGTGTCATATACCTACTATTTTCGTCGAGTACAAGTAATTTATAGCTCATCCCCGAAGGTGTGATTATCATTCCTTTGTCGACCGATAGATGATTCATCAGGGCGTCGGTATTTATAAAGTCATATCTATAACCTTCGGGAATATCGGGAAGTTTATTACCGAAAAGTGCAGTAATGTTATTATCTTCTCCGTAATAATAAAGTATGTCTGCCACAAATACCCCTTGTTGAAGCATGAATGAGCTTCGGGCCAGATAAGTGATCCATGGCCCGGCCTGTTCGGCCCATGTTTCATGGCGGGTAAACCATTGTCCGAAGGGACCAAGTCCAAGTCCGGGTTTCTTATCTGAAACAGGTTGATGAACTGAAGTATGAATTACAAACCTGTTTACTCCCATAGCCAGTTCCATGTCGGCTGTTGGTTTAAGTCGTTCAGGTGAATATGCAAAGCTATTACCGCTTGCTGTCATTGATTCGGCAGCAACGATATTTTGGCCATAGATATGAGCCACAGAAGCTGATTCGAGCACATCGGCCTTATAACCAGTTGAAATCTCCCCATTATCAGCTCCTCCGAATCCTCTTGGGGTCCACATTGCGCTCATAGGGATGTCGGCTTTGCGTTTCACTTCCATTCCGTCGCCTATGAACGCACGTCCGCTTTCATGCGACTCTGTGTAACGTCCCATCTGCCGTTCCTTTAGAATTGTAGTCAACTGGTCGTAATGGTTTCTTGTGGTCAAATCGCCGATAGTCTTCCTGAAATCCCACAAGAATTTTTCGCTTTCTTCGGAACTTTCCACAATTTGCCCGGTAATGGCCGGGAGCCATGGAGTCGGATCATATCCCCGGAGTCGTGTGAATTCTACTATCATACTGTCGGTCCAGTTCTGAACTCCTGCTTCCCAACTATCTGTAATCATATACTGAAGCCCTCTTTTCCCCATAAGGCCACCGGTTGCTTCTTTATATTGGTTCAGATAATTATCGAAATATGCTCGTACATGGGATGCGCTTAGCTTATCTACTTCCAATCCGGTTGCCTCTGGTGATGCCGGATGATTCTGACGGCCTGTAAGTGAATATCCGAATCTTATAATTTTCCATCGACCTTCAGGAGGGGTCCAATCAATAGTACCATCGGATTTCATTTTTGATGTAAGATCAATTATATCTGATTTTTTTACAACATTTTCAGACGATACTTCAGGAGTTGCCAGGGCATATAATCCGGCGGCAGAAGTATAACCCGCTTTATCTTCAAACCTGTTAATGCGTGGTACGGTGTGAAGGACTGCTTCGGCAATACGAATTTCTCCCCTTTGTTGTTGAGGTGTTCCTCTAAAAATACTTCCAATACCTCCTGCTATACCGGGTCTTGTCTGAGGTGGTTGTGGAGTAAGAAACGAGAGTCTGAAAAATCTTGCAGTAACAGGGGCAAAGGTAAAAGTACGCTGGATATTTGAGGTTCCCGGAATTTCAAAAACAGTGTTGAATTTCTTTCCATCATCGGATGATTCGAGAGTTCTTACATATCCTCTTCTTCCTGCCTGGCCAGGACCTCCTCCCATCTCACTGCTTACGAGAGTAAACGAATAGATTGTGACAGGTTTAGCAAATTCAAACTGAAGCCATGTTTTCCGGTTAGCTCCTGCTGCAGGAAGTGAAATATAATTTGTAAGGTCACCGTCAATAAGCTGAGCCAATTCTTTTGTTCCTTCCGGGGAAGTAACCTTTGGATTCATCTCAAAGAGAGAGATATCCGAGCTTGGTATTTTGTATGCGATTACCGCAACATCACTATAATATTCCGGCAGTGGATTTTGAGTGCTGCTCTGGGCAGGAATATTCTGGAACATGCCCGATGTGGATGGTGGAGCAGGAATAACTCCTTTGAATGGCTCTCCGCCATTGATTCGTATTTCACTCCAAACCAGTTTTTTCATTGCCTGTTCGGGTTTTACCCATGGGCCACCGCTTTCACTCCAGCCGGGCGAACCGGCTATTGCCATCTCCAACCCCAGCGAATCGGCAAGCCGTGTTGTGAAAAGAAAAGCATCTTTCCATTCAGGTGTCATGTAAATAAGTCTTTTCTCAACTATTTGAGGAGTAGCAAGACCTGCATCGAAATTTTGAAACCCTCCGATTCCGACGCGTTTCATCCACTCAAGATCAGCTTTAATACCATCTTTTGTGACATTTCCGTTCATCCAGTGCCACCATACACGCGGCTTTGAACCTTCAGGAGGATTCTGAAAACCTTCATCAAGATTGACCATACCTTTTTTCGATGGCCCTGCACAGTTCGTAAATATTAGTATTGTCGAGAAGGTCAATATAAGCCCTTTTAACAACCGCATCTTTCTTCTTAGCACAAAATTTCTCATAAAATTTATAACATATATTTATTTGACATTTAACTATTTAATAAAATTATAAATTATCGTAATAACTTTAAATACTTTTGAAATACTTAAATAATTATTTTAACTAATAATATCCAATAAAGATAATAAATTTGAAAAAATAAGTGTTTAAACAGGCACAATCTATTTTATCCAGTTTTATTTAGCTCTTTTATATTTCCCTAAAGATTAATTGTTTAATAAATTTTTTAATCTGTCTTTATGAAGCATATTTTCCCGGAATAGTTTTCATATCATAAATAAAGAATAAATAAAGATCAAAATTTAATTTTTGCCTTCATTGGTAATGACCTTAGAATTTAATTTTTCTTGTTTCAAAGCATAAATTGATACGCCCAAAAGGTAAAACCAGCATAATAATAATATTGTCATTCCAACTGCAATATTACTTATATCACTTAAACCTCCGACGAGAAGTGGTAAAACTGCTCCGCCAGAAATAGCCATCATTATCAATCCTGATATCTCATTGTTACGTGTCGGAAATTTTTCAACGCTAAGAGCGAAAACTATAGGAAATATTGTAGCAATTGCAATGCCTGTAACAAATACAAGGATCCATGCAATTATTTGTGACCTTATCAACAATAAAGTTCCAAACGTTATTATCCCAAGAATGGATGACCAGAGTAATATCTTGCGCGAAGATATTTTTGTTAAGAGGACGGCGCCTGCGAGAGTTCCAAGAAGACGTCCAAAAAAATAAACGCTGCGACCCATTTTTGCAGCTTCAGGTTCAACTCCGATTCGGTTCATCAGAAATTGCCCTGAGTTTGAGTTAAAAGCAACATCAATTCCAACCACGAGGAATATTGCTATAACCATAATAAGGATATAATTTGTGCCAAGAAGCTTAAATGAGGAAGCAATAGTAGCCTTTGTTTCGTTCTGCTGTGATTCATTAATCTTTACAGAACCCAGCCAAATTATTGTAAGGATAGAAATAGCTCCAAAAGCAACATACATCAGTTTCCAATCTCCAAACCGGGAGGCCATGACTGCCGCAACAGGTGGACCGGCCATAGAACCTATTGCTTTTACGAACTGTGAAAAACTTAAAAAACTGGAAGCTCTGTTTTGAGGGACGACATCAACAAGGAGAGGATTAGCAGATACCTGAATGATAGTGTTCCCGATTCCCAGAAATATAAAGCACAGAAGCACCATTGAAAACGAATAATAAAAATATGGAATTAGCAAGCCAAGCGCTGTAATTCCCATTCCTATATTCAACATAAGACGTTTACCTATTCTAGCCTGCATTATACCGACAGGAACAGACAACAGGAAAAACCACAAAAAAGTTACCGAAGGAATAAGCTGGACAAGTGTATTGGAGAGTTGCATATCTTCCTTCACTTTATCAACGCTTATTCCAACAAGGTCGATGATGCTCATGATAAAAAACGACATAAGCACAGGAGCAATCCATGAAATCTTCACCTTTTTCTCCATATCTGTAAATATTTATTCACTACCGTACATTGAGATAATAAAACACAGGGAGTATTATTAAATGTGTTTCCCTGCCTTCATAAAATAGTTTTAGAAAGAAACAAATAAATATAAACAAATACAAAATAAAATTTGTCGCTTTGAAATAAGCTCAATTACTTTTTTTTCGGCTGGTAATCTGTACTCAGAACTCTGAATTCGGTTCTGCGATTTATCTGGTGAGCTATCTCTTTCTGTTCATCATTTGCAAGGCTGTTGATATATTGTTCTGTAAGCACTGCTCCCAATTTCAGGAATGGATATTGAGCATTAATTTCACTATCCACAACTTTTGGGCTCGATTCTCCATATCCTTTTGCTGAAAGTCGTTCAGGATCTATTCCTTTTGAAACAAGATAATCAACCACCGATTGTGCTCTTTTTTGCGATAACTCTAGGTTATATTCTTCGGTATCACGCGAGTCAGTGTGTGACATTAGTTCAATTGTAATATTTGGATTATCGTTCAGAGTTTCAACAAGTTTATCGAGCGATACCATTGATTCGGGCCGGAGCTCCCATTTTGCAAAATCATAATAGATATTGGGAAGTTCAATCGGTCGGTCAATAGATGAAAGGAGAATTGTGACCATAAAATCACGACTTTTTTCCTGTCCTTTTGTTGTTATTCTTTCCTTTCCGTTAAGATAGCCTGGTTTTGATGCAAGGAAAATATAATCAACATTCGGCCTTAGAGTAAATTTGAATTCACCATTCGTTCCTGTCTCTGTTTGCAGGTTACCACCATCTGAAGCGATAAGCTGAACAATTGATCCCGGTATTGCCACTCCTGTTTTTTCGTCTTTCACAAGGCCGGTAACGCTGAACTTTAGAGGTGGAAGCTCGAAAGAATAAAGTTCATCGTTGGTCCTGCCCTTGCGTGTTGAACTGAATAAACCTGTTTCTTCCGAACCCTGGAAAGTAATTCCAAAATCATCAGCACTGCTATTTACAGGATATTTCATATTTTGCAATATCCATGTTCCGTCGGGTTGAGAGGTTGCTTTGAAGATGTCAAGTCCGCCCATTCCAGGGTGTCCGTCAGATGCAAAATATAGTGTACCATCATTTCTTACATAAGGGAACAATTCATTACCTTCAGTATTAATATCCGGACCAGCATTTTTTGGATCTGACCATGGTTCTGAGAGTCTATCACGAGTAACGTACCAGATATCTTTACCACCATACCCTCCGGGTATGTCTGAAACAAAAAATAGTTTAAGTCCGTCGGGAGTTATTGTCGGATGAGCTGCCACAAGAGAATCGGAAAGTATGCCAAGGTTTTTAGGTTCATTCCATCCATCGCCTTTGCGTGTTGAGTACATAATAATACAGCCTTTAGTTTCCCGTTTACCGGCTTCACAGCGCGTAAAATATATTTCCTTAAAATCGGATGAAAAGTTTGGAGTACCATCTTCGAACTCACTATCGAGAGTTTCTACAGGAACAGGTAAGCTCCATTTACCTTTTTTATCAAGCCGAGTTTCAAAAATGTCTGTAAAATTTTGACCTGTTGCACCATGTGTTTTTTTACCCTTCGCTCCTTCTCTTGAAGAAGTAAAATAGATCACTCCAAAATCGTCGCGTGCATACGCCGGACTGAAATCAGCATCTTTAGAATTTATATCCTTCAGCTCTTCTACTTTGTATGCCTCAGGGTTCCTTTGCCATTCCAATGCAAGCTGGCAAGCTCTTATCTCCTGATCTGCACGAGAGTCGTAAGGAACAAGTTGCTTATACTTTTTAAACTCATCAATTGCCTGATCATATTTACCATTTTTTTTGAGAGCATCAGCAAGCCAGTATTGCGCTTCGGGTTTGGAGTAGGCGGAACGAACGGAACGCCTGTACCATAATTCCGCATTACGCGGATCATTAGTAAGACGGTAACATTCGGCTACCATGAAAATCATTTCAGCTTTTAGCTCCTTGTCTTTTGATCTTGAATAGGCATTTTTAAAATGGTCAATAGCCTCATAATACTCACCTGCCTTAAAGAAATCATAAGCTCTGTTAGCCTTATGCTTTTGTGCAGAAATAGTATAAGACTGCAAAATCAAAATAATCAGTATTATTATTTTATTCCTCATCCGGTGAATTTACCATTATAAAATTAATGCCATTATCTGGCAAACGTATCTGCTGGCTTAAAATTATATGCAAAAAGAATTTGTTTTACTTTTAACAGACAAACATAAAAAGAGTTTAAATCTATGGCAAAATAAAAAGTCTGCCTGAAAAATTTTATTGATGCGAATCGATTAAATTGATCATTCTTATTTTCAGCAAGTAAATAACATCTCTCTGTATTTTGGCAGAGGCCATTTTTCATTATCAACTATTCTTTCAAGTTTGTCAATATGTTCACGAATTCTTTCGAGATAAGGTTTAACATTGTTCTCATAAGCAACTGCCTTTTCATATAAATCTGATATTACATTGGCCTTCTTTCTTTCTTCAACCATTTCGTAAACCAGTTTGTTAATTTCGGAAATATGTTCTGAAATATTAATGACCATCTCCTTTCTTGCACCCGCAAGAGTTTCCAGATCCTTTTCACCAAAGATTTCTCTTATAGCTTTTATATTATCTAGAAGGGAGGTCATATAGTCAACAGCAATAGGAACAATATGGTTTAATGCAAGATCGCCAAGTACACGTGCTTCTATCTGTACTTTCTTTACAAACTTTTCATATTCTACATCCACCCTTCCCCGTAACTCTTTCTCTGTAAATATACCGCTTTCGACCAATACGCTCATCCCCTGTTTTGTAAGATAAAGTTTAAGTGTATTAGGTACACTTGTAATATTATGCAGTCCTCTTCTTAAAGCTTCCTGTTTCCATTCTTGGCTATATCCATCGCCTTCAAACCTTATTCGCTCGGATTCAATTATATATTTTTTAAGAATCTGAAGAATAGCTTCATCTTTTTTACGGCCTTTTTTAATTAAGGAGTCAACTTCTTCGCTAAAAATTTCAAGTTGTTTTGCCACAGCCGCGTTGAGAACGATCATTGCCGCGCCACAGTTTACAGAAGAGCCAACTGCTCTGAACTCAAATCGGTTACCTGTAAAAGCGAAGGGCGAAGTGCGGTTTCGGTCGGTATTGTCACGCAATATCTCAGGGATTTTGCCTATGCCTAACTTAATATCGGTTTTAAGCGAAGGAGGCATTTTACGGCTGGTGACTTTCGAAACTAACTCATTAAGTATAGATGAGAGGTAGCTTCCAATAAACACTGATATTATGGAAGGCGGTGCTTCATTACCTCCGAGACGGTTTGAATTGGGTTCATTAATGACACTTGCGGCCAGTAGTTCCTGGTTATCGTTGACGGCTTTAATTACATTTATAAAAAATGTCAGAAACTGGAGGTTGGTTTTAGGATTCTTGCCCGGCGAAAGCAAGTTAATGCCGGTATTTGTCTCCATTGACCAGTTATTATGTTTACCTGAGCCATTGATGCCTGCAAACGGTTTTTCGTGGAAAAGCACTCTGAAACCGTGTCGGCGTGCAGTGCGCCGCATCACATCCATAATTAGCTGGTTATGGTCGACAGAGATGTTCATCTCCTCGTAAATAGGCGCACATTCGAACTGGTTTGGTGCAACCTCGTTATGCCGCGTTTTTATTGGGATTCCAAGTTTGTAGGCTTCGAGCTCAAAATCTCTCATGAATGCCATTACTCTTTCGGGTATAGAGCCAAAATAATGGTCGGAAAGCTGCTGGTCTTTCGATGACTGATGGCCCATTAAAGTACGATCGGCCAGCATCAGGTCGGGCCGGGCGTAATAAAGTGCCTCGTCTATCAGGAAATACTCCTGCTCCCATCCAAGTGTTGCGATAACTTTTGTAACATCTTTGTTAAAATACCGGCATACTTTTACAGCAGCCTTATCGAGTGCTGCCAGAGCTTTTAACAAAGGGGTTTTATAATCAAGAGCCTCTCCGGTATAAGAAACAAAAATAGTAGGGATACAGAGCGTCGTGCCCACGATGAAAGCCGGAGAGGAAACATCCCATGCAGTATAGCCTCTGGCTTCGAATGTATTTCTTATCCCGCCGCTCGGAAAACTCGAAGCATCAGGCTCTTGCTGAATAAGAAGCTCACCTGAGAATGTTTCTATCATATTAGTACCGTTCGTCCTTTCCAGAAAAGCATCATGCTTTTCAGCAGTGGCGTCGGTAAGCGGATGAAACCAGTGTGTATAATGTGTGGCACCGTTTTCAATTGCCCAGGCCTTGAGACCTGTAGCCACTTCGTCGGCAATCTGCCTAGTAATTGGAACACCTGTTTCAATTGAAATCTTTACAGATTTAAATGCCTCCCGGGGGATATATTTCTCCATTTTGGGAAGGTCAAATACATTCTTTGCAAACAAATCGGAAATATTAACTCCTGGAGTGTCAATTTCCATCGGTTTTCTTCTTGAAACCTCTTTTAAAGCACTAAATCTTAATTCTGCCATAATGAATTTTTTTTGCAAAAATAACATTTTTAAAATATACCCCTATTTTTTTAAATATATTTTTTATTTTTTATATAATTTGCAAATGTTACCCCCTATTTTTTCAATTATTAGGTTCGAAAATAGTATGATTTTATTATTTCTATCAAACAAAACAAAATCCCATACTATAAAAATGTAAAAACGACTTTACTCTCTTCCTTAACTCTGTTTTTGAGAAATAACGAACATACAATCCTTAAAAAGTACCTGAATCATTTAAAGTAATTTTGTTATATTTGCCGCTTATTAAAACTAACTGTAAAAAGTACAATTTTCATGGCAGCTCTCCAATATTTACGTGAAAAAGCAGGTGTTTTTGTTGCAGGATTTATAGGACTTGCTCTTTTAATTTTTGTAATAAGTGATTTTTTCGGGACCGGAAGAACTCGTAGAAAAAAGGAACGAAAATATTACGAAATTGGCCAGATAGCCGGAGAAAAAATAATGTATCAAGATTATGAGAAGCGTATCCAATCGCTTCAGGAAATTTATAAACTATCCGGTACTACAAATCTTGACGAAGCCACTCTCGAAAACATTAGAGAGCAAATGTGGCAACAGATTATCAGGGAGAAAATACTTGATAAACATTTCGATGAACTTGGTATTGGAGTAAGCAGTGAAGAACTTGACGAACTGGTATTTGGGAGTAATCCTCATCCAATAGTTACACAACTTTTTACCGACCAAAATACTGGCATTTTTAACCGGTCTTTACTTGTAAATTTCCTGAAATCAACAGAAACTGACGAAACAGCAAAGAATTACTGGCTTTTCTTTGAAAATGAAATTGTTACAGACAGAACCACTTCTAAGTTCAACAATCTTGTAACCAGGGGACTTTATGTAACATTAAAACAAGCTGAATTCGAGAACAAAGTATTATCTAGAACAGTTGATTTCAGCTATATTGTTAGAAATTACAATACTATTCCCGATACTGCGGTAAATGTTACCGACAAAGAGATTAAACTTTATTACGACACTCACAAGGAGAATTACAGAAGAACTGCACAAAGAGACATTGAATATGTTATTTTCGACATTACACCTTCCGAAGAAGATTACAAGCAGGCAGAAGAATGGCTTAACCAGATCAAACCCGAGTTTGCAGCAGCTTCCGATCCTGTACAATTTATAAATACCACATCTGATACAAGGCATTCAAGTATTTATTTCTCATTAGATGAAATACCAGATACATTAAAAGATTTTGTGAAGAAAGAAAATAAAAACGAGGTGTTTGGCCCTTATTTCGAAAACGGCTCTTATAAACTTGCAAAGCTTATTGATGTAAGTTACAGACCTGATTCGGTTCATGCCCGACACATACTTATTTCACCAAAATCAAACGTTACTATTCAGAGAGCCAGACAAATGGCCGATAGCTTGTTAAAAGTTATAAAATCGGGAAAATCTTTTGAAGCAGTTGCTCGTGAAATTTCAGACGATCAGGGATCGGCATACAACGGCGGCGACCTTGGGTGGTTCAAGGAAGGCCAAATGATTACTCCTTTCAATAATGCATGTTTCACCAGCAATAAAGGTGAACTCAAAATTGTCGAGACAAACTATGGTGTCCATATAATCGAGATAGTGGATATCTCACCTAAAAAGAAAAAATATGATATAGGCATTGTTGAAAGGAAGGTAGTTCCAGCTTCTCTGACAACACAAAAAATATATAACGAAGCAAGCCGTTTTGCCGGTACGAACAATACTTATGAGAAATTTAACAAGGCAGTAGCAGAAGGTAAAATTAATAAAAGAATTGCCACCAATGTAACGCCCCAGCAAAAAACCTTGCCGGGCCTTAATCAACCAAGATATCTGATTATGTCACTTTTCCAGACGGAGCCTGGAAAAATCATTCTCGATCCAAATCAACAGGCAGTATTTGAGATAGATGATAAATATGTCGTGGCTTATTGTACAAGAGCTGTTGAAGAAGGAATTGCCCCCTTGAGTGAGGTAAAGAACGATATTCTTTATATTCTTGTAAGGGATAAGAAGGCCGAAAAAATATCTTCCGAACTGAACGAATTGGTAAAATCAGGCAAGACTCTCGAAGAAATTGCGAGGACAACAGGTTCTCAAGTAATGGAAGCTTCCCAGATAAACTTCAATTCTTATTCGGTACCAGGCGCTGGTGTGGAGCCGGCACTTATTGCCGCCGCAACGGTTGCACCCCAGGGAAAAATCTCATCTCCGGTAAAAGGGAATAACGGAGTATATTTACTTACTGTCAACAATGTAACCACAACTCCTGAAACCGATATGAAACTCTTAAAGGAAAGACTCCTATTAACCTACAGAATGAGAGGAATGTATGAAGCTTATGAAGCTATGAAAAAAGACGCAAACATTATTGATAAAAGGTATAAGTTCTATTGATAGCCTGTAATGATTTTTTCATTCGAGTTGACTTAATACTTAATAATATATATGCTTCTTTCTCTTAGAGGAATTTTTGAACTTAATACCAATGTCAATTACGATTTTTATAACTAAAAATCAGATTAGTAATCTCATTGCGTTCAAAATGACAAAAAGAGAATTGATTTGATGGAATACTGCTCCTCCAATCATGTTAATGATTCCGAGACTTGCCAGAATGAACATTAACAAATTGAACCCCAATGCAAAAAACATATTTTGTTTTATAATCGAAACTGCTTTTCTGCCCAATTTTATCGCTTCCGGGATTTTAGTCAAATCATCTTTTGCCAGAACAATATTTCCGCCCTCGAGGGCAATCTCGGTACCCGATCCCATAGCAATCCCAACATCGGCTTGAACTAAAGCAGGGGCATCATTAATTCCGTCGCCAAGCATAATCACTTTTTTGCCTGAGCCCTGCATTTCTTCTATCATCCCGATTTTATCCTGAGGCAACATTTCGGCAAAATATTTATCAATTCCTAACTCACTTGAAATTTTCTCTGCTATACTTTTATTGTCTCCGGTCATCATCCAGATATTCCTGATTCCTATCCTTCTTAAATTCTCGATTGTATCTCTTGCTCCTTCTCTCAACTGGTCACTCAAACATATTACACCGCACACTTCTTTATCGTGAGCAACTATTACCACGGTATGACCCTTCTGCTCTTCGGTGTGTATATAAGAAATAGTTTCCACCGGTAACTTAATCCCCTGTTCTTTAATTAAATTAAGGTTTCCTAAATAAACCATAGTATGGTCATATTTTCCAATTAATCCCTTCCCTTTTATTATTTCAATTTTTTCAGGTTCTTTCGGCATTATTCCAAATTCTTTCGATTTCTCCAGAATAGCCTCAGCCAGATGATGTTCCGATTTCGATTCCAGGACTGCCGCCAGTTCTATTATCTCTTTCTCATCATGATTGTCGAATTTTTTTATCTCTAAAACCTGAGGTTTCCCTTTTGTCAGAGTACCTGTCTTGTCGAAAATAATTGTATCTATTTTCCCCAGGTTTTCAAGATATTCTCCGCCTTTAATCAGAATCCCTTTCTTTGCCGCCTTACCAATACCAGCAACAACAGCCACAGGAGTGGCAATAATAAAAGCACATGGGCAAGCGACAATTAAGATGGTTATGGCTCGTGTAATATCGGCGGTTAACAATCCGATTATTAAGGCGGCAAGCAGAACGCCTGGAACAAAATACTGAGCAAACTTATCAGCCAGTCGCTGAGCATTGGCCTTTTTATTCTGGGCTTCCTGGACTAATTTCTGGATGCGGGATAAGGTAGTGCCCTCTCCAATTCGTATGGCTTTGATTTCAAAGTATGAGCCATCAGAAATAGAGCCTGAGAGAATCTCTTCTCCTTTTCTTTTAATAACAGGCCTTGATTCTCCGGTAATAACCGACTCGTCAACCTGTGATTCATCGGTTAAAAGCTCTCCATCAACACCCACCTGTTCCCCGGGTTTAATAATAACTATGTCTCCTGATTTGACGTTTTCTATAGGAACAACCAATTCCTCCCCGTTTATTCTCACCCTTGCTTTTTGAGGTTTCAACTCTATCAGCTTTTTGATTGCCTGGTTGGTTTTGCCTTTAGTAAACTCTTCCAGAAACTGGCCCAAAAGCATAATAAATATTACCGTAGCGGCTTCCTTGTGAGCATTAACCGAAATAGCAGCAATAACGGCGATAGAAACTAAAACGTTTACATTAAGATTTTTGGACAGAATAGTTTTGACCGCATTTTTAAGAATCGGCCACCATCCAATGATTATAGCCAGAACAGCAAATAAATCCTCAAAATTCCTCCAGTGAGCCGGCATAAAATCTGCTTCCCATTTAAAATAACCGGCTAACCAGGAAAATAATAATAGTACCCCTACTACAATTAACTGAAAAATAGGAAGATAATTATAAAATGAGCTCTTTATTTTTTTTTCCGGCGTTTCTATTCCATACCCAAGCCCTTTAATGACTTTTTTTATCTTATCCTCACTTATTCTATTCTCATCATATTCAATGACGGCCTCACCGTTGACAAAACTAACATCAGCATAAATAACACCGTCTGCTCTTTTAAGAGAATGTTCAATATTTTGGGCGCAGGAAGCACAATGCATGCCCTTTACCTGTAATGTAGTCTTTGAAATATCAGTATTCATAAAAGTCATTTTATTAATTCTGACTATAAATTCTGACTATTCAACAAAATAAGATGATTTTTGTTTCAAAAATGCAATTAAATTGATCCTATTCATAATAGTAACAACCTCTTCTATCTCTCACTAAAACCTTATGATCACATAAACAAAAAGGCCTGTCCCGAGTATTCGCAACAAGCCTCATTGTTTCTATTGTGGAGAATAAGGGAGTCGAACCCTTGACCCCCTGCTTGCAAAGCAGGTGCTCTGGCCAACTGAGCTAATTCCCCAAATATTATTGGCAATGTATTATGTAATAAAACCAATACCTTCGACCATTGTTACATAATCAATTATCCATTTTCAAACAACCCCCTCAGTCGAACCCTTGTCCCTCCCGAGCATCGGGATGCTCTGGCCAACTGAGCTAATTCCCCAAATATTATTGGCAATGTATTATCGTCAATGTATTATGTAATAAAACCAATACCTTCGACCATTGTTACATAATCAATTATCCATTTTCAAACAACCCCCTCAGTCGAACCCTTGTCCCTCCCGAGCATCGGGATGCTCTGGCCAACTGAGCTAATTCCCCGACTTCGCTAAAGCTTCGTCGGGCGAAGCCCTTTAAAGCCTTTAGCTGCCTTCACCTTGATTTTTTGTGCTTCGCACACCGTAGCCCTGGCGAAGGTGTGTAGTCCCGCGCGGAGTTGAACCGCGGACCTCTACATTATCAGTGTAGCGCTCTAACCAACTGAGCTACGGGACTATTTTTATCATCTTACCTGATTCAAAGAACATCATCAATCAGCCTTATTTATCAGTTACAGAAAAAGGTAGTCGCTGAAATTCTGACCTTTTCTCTTTGTAATTCGGGGCTTCAAATTTAATGTATATCCTGTTTCTCTCCAAAAAATCCCGGATAATTTTTGCAACAGTCACAATTTAATTATCTCTACTCTTTAAAATTACACACTGAAATCAAATTAATCTTATGGAATTCAATCTCAAGTATTGCATTTCATCCAGCATCACTCTAAGATTCAATTCAAATCTAATATGTTTTAAATACCAAAACATCGTGAAGGCTGCAAATGTAAAAAAAATTACAAATTATTTGTAAATGAAACATTATGTTGAATTAAATATCTTATTTTAGCATGTATTAAGAAGCGTAAATGTCGAACCTGGTCATTATACCAACATATAACGAAAAGGAAAACATTGAGGCACTGATTCCCATTATTTCATCACTTGAAATCGGATTTGATATACTTGTTGTTGACGATAACTCTCCTGACGGCACAGCATTGGCAGTGAAACAGCTACAACAGAAATTTCCGAACGTATATCTTATTGAACGACAAGGTAAAATGGGACTGGGATCTGCGTATCTTGCAGGATTCGAATGGGCATTACAAAGAGACTATGATTATATTTTCGAAATGGATGCCGATTTTTCACATAATCCGCACGACTTAATAAAACTTTATCGTGCATGTCACGAAGAAGGTGCAGACCTTGCAATAGGCTCACGTTACATAAGCGGCGTAAACGTTGTCAACTGGCCACTTTCCCGCGTGCTGATGTCATACTTCGCTTCAATCTATGTAAGAATTATAACCGGAATGAAAATTAAGGATACAACTGCCGGATTCAAATGTTACAAACGCAAAGTTCTAGAAAATATTCTTGCTTATAAGATAAACTCGGTCGGTTATTGTTTTCAGATTGAGATGAAGTTTATTGCATGGAAACTCGGATATAAAATTGTTGAAATCCCAATAATATTCACCGAAAGAAAAACGGGTTCTTCGAAAATGTCGGGCGGCATCTTTAATGAGGCCTTCTGGGGAGTACTGAGAATGAAGTTCAGAAGTTTTTTCATCAAATATAAAAGACTTCCAGATGAGGATAATATAAAATAATTTCCGACAGAAAGTGAGTTCTATAATAATCAAAAATGGCACGATAATTAATGAAGGAAAATCATCCAGGGGAGATATTCTGATTATTGACGACCTGATTGCTGCAATTGGGAATATTGATTATGCAACTGTTCCTGATGATGTAGTAACCATCAACGCTTCAGAGATGTTTGTAATGCCAGGCATTATTGACTGCCATGTTCATTTCAGGGAGCCGGGTCTGACTCATAAGGCAGATATCTTTACAGAAAGCAGAGCTGCTGCAGCAGGAGGGATAACTTCATTTATGGATATGCCGAACACAGTACCTCCAGCCACCACAACAGCCACTCTAAACGATAAATTTAACATAGCAGCTGAAAAATCTCTCATCAACTACTCTTTCTACCTTGGCGGAACAAATTCGAATATAGACCAGATCATGGCGGCCGATCCTGAAACTATTTGCGGCTTAAAACTCTTCCCGGGAGCTTCTTCAGGCAACATCTTTATAGATGACGAGAAAACTCTGAGAGAAATTTTCTCAAAAACTCGTTTGCTTATATGCTGCCACTGTGAGGACGAAAATATCATTAAGTCAAATATAGATATCTACAAAGGAATATACGATGATGACATGCCACCATCACTGCATCCGTTCATTCGTAGCCGCGACGCATGCTTCAAATCTTCATCTTCCATTATTAAATTGGCAAGAGAATTCAATACCAGACTTCATATACTTCACCTTTCAACCGCCGATGAAGTAAAGCTCTTCTCATGCACAGAACCGGTTACCGAAAAAAAGATTACTGCCGAAGCCTGCGTTCATCACCTGTGGTTCGACGATGAAGATTATGAAAGACTTGGAAATCTTATCAAATGGAATCCCGCCGTTAAGACTAAATTCGACCGCAAAGCACTGATTAATGGTATTAATAACAATTATATTGATATTATCTCAACCGATCATGCTCCTCACGCACTCAACGAGAAAAAACAGCCTTATCTTAAGGCGCCGTCAGGCGGACCTCTTGTTCAACATTCACTGGCGGCTGTCATGGAGCTTTATCATAACAAACTGATTTCCCTCGAAAAAATCGTGGAGAAAATGTGCCATAATCCGGCCTTAATTTATAAAATACAAAAAAGAGGATTTATAAGAGAAGGCTTTAAAGCTGATATTTGTGTCGTGAATCCTGACAATCCATGGAAAGTGGAAAAGGAAAATCTGCTTTATAAATGTCGCTGGTCACCTTTCGAAGGGATATTATTTCGCAGCAGAGTCGAATATACCATCGTAAACGGCAATGTCGTTTATAATAAGGGCGTTATCAACGAAAACTGCAGAGGAGAAAAACTATTGTTCAAACCGAAATGAACCAACATGAGACCCGCTTTTATATTTTCCGCAGTGGCTGTTATAATGATAATTACAGCTACCTCATGCAAGGAAAGACGTAAGGAACATAAAGCCGCTCCGACTCCGACATCTTTCGATACAACATCAGCGGGGCTTATCATTATCGGTTACGACATTATCACTGAAGTAATACTAAAACCTGAAAGTTCAGGCGATCCCTGGGAACTGGAGAAAGTAAAAGGCTTTAACGGGGAACCGATGTTCCTAAATCTTCTTGAAAAAATAAAACAGGATAAGATTAAAGTTTACGATTGTATCACTGGAGAAATCCTGACTCCTTCAGAGGCCAAAAAAATATTAAAGGAAACAGGTTCGGATATCTCAAAGATTGCAAAGATACAGTTTATTGAGGACTGGTACTTTAACCCGGCCACAAACCAGATAATCAAAAAAGTAAAGTCAATGTCATTCGGATACGAACTGGAGAGAGAAGAGGGATTACCTCCTGCATATAAGCCATGGTTCAGAATAAAAACTGAATAAAGTGTAATTTATACACTTTTTTTAAGATAACCTCTCTCTTTATTATCTTTGTGGCCTCAAAGTAATAATGAATTCGAATCTGGTCACCGGTATTTATAAAAAACACCCACATATTTCAGAGCTTATTACTCATCTCTCAGCTATAACGGCCGGCAAAACTCGTGTCAGGGGTCTCTCCGGCTCTTCAAAAGCTCTGACACTGGCATCGGTATATTCGTCAATACCGTCGATCTACCTTGTTCTTATACCGGAAAAAGAGGATGCAGCATATTTTAGCAATGACCTGTTATCAGTACTCGGTGACGAAGAAGTTTTCTTTTTCCCTTCGGCATTCAAAAGATCAGTTCTTTACGGGCAGGTTGATCCTGCAAATCTTGTTCTCAGAACAGAAGTGCTTAATTTTCTGTCGTCGGGCAACAAAAAAGGTATCATAGTTACCTATCCCGAAGCCGTCATGGAGAAAGTAATAAGCGCAAAGACACTCAAAGACAATACCTTTACTATTAAAAAGGGAGGAAAACTCTCGATTGAATTTCTTGAGGAGCTTCTTCAGGAATACGGATTCGAAAGAGTTGATTTTGTTTATGAACCGGGCCAATATGCAATAAGAGGTAGTATTGTCGACATTTTTTCTTTTTCTTCGGAAAAACCTTTCAGAATTGACTTCTTCGGCGACGAAGTTGATTCCCTGAGGTCATTCAATCCCGACGACCAGCTTTCGATCGAAATGATGGAAAAAGTCACAATAATTCCCGATATCAGCACCTCTTCATTTGTGGAAGTAAGCGAAACATTTGCCGGCCTGCTCCCTCCCGATTCGATAATATGGGTCGAAGATATGGATTTCATTATCCGGAAGATTAATTCAATAAGGGAACAGGCGATGCAGAAAAATAATGGAGAAATATCCTTAAAAACTGACGATATAATTATTTCCGGTAAAAGGCTTGCCGATGACATTGAGAAATTCAGATATGTCGAAACTGGCATTGGAACCGGACATAACGATTCACCTTTATTTGAATTTCATACAGAGCCTCAACCTCCATTCAATAAGAACTTTGAACTTCTGGCCCGACAACTTGAAAACAACAGGAATAACGGTTATGAAACCATCATCGTTTCTGAAAGCCAATCACAGTCGGACAGGCTTAATGATATTTTCTCAGAGATAAGCCCTTCTACTCAGTTCAAACCTTTGCTCATGAGCCTTCATGGAGGTTTTACTGATCATGACCTGAAGATTGCAGTTTACACCGACCACCAGATATTCGACCGTTATCATAAATTCAGAATCAAAGGTTATTTTACAAGAAAAGAAAGTGTTTCCCTTAAGGAGCTGACAGGATTGAATCCGGGTGATTATGTAGTGCATATAGATCATGGAATAGGCAGATTCGGAGGGCTCGAAAAAATAGAAGTCAACGGCAAGATACAGGAGGCAATAAAGCTGGTTTACCGCGATAATGATATTCTTTACGTGCCCATCCATTCGCTTCATAAAATTTCTAAATATAAAGGCAGCGAGAGTACGGAGCCAAAGCTCAATAAGCTTGGCTCAGGCTCGTGGCTAAGGCTGAAAGAGAACGCAAAAAAAAGAGTAAAAGATATTGCAAAAGACCTCATAAAGTTATATGCCACAAGGATGGCGTCTCCGGGTTACTCTTTTTCTGCCGATTCATATCTACAGCAGGAGCTCGAAGCTTCATTCCTGTATGAAGATACTCCCGACCAGCTCACTGCTACTATTGATGTCAAGAAAGACATGGAATTGTCGCATCCTATGGACCGACTGGTATGCGGTGATGTCGGTTTTGGAAAGACCGAAATTGCCATAAGGGCGGCCTTCAAAGCTGCTGCCGACGGTAAACAAACGGCTCTGCTTGTTCCTACAACGGTTCTCGCCTACCAGCATTACCGAACTTTCAGCGAACGGTTACGCGATTTTCCATGCAATGTCGAATATCTTACACGCCACAAAAAACCTGCAGAACAAAAAAAGATTCTCGAAAAACTAGCAAACGGCCAGATAGACATAATAATCGGGACTCATAAACTTATTGGGGATAATGTAAAATTCAAAGACCTCGGGCTTCTTATAATTGATGAAGAGCAGAGGTTCGGAGTAGCAGCAAAAGAAAAACTCAAGAAGATCAAGGCTAATGTCGACACTCTTACTCTTACAGCAACTCCTATCCCACGCACTCTTCAGTTTTCACTCATGGGAGCACGCGATCTTTCCATCATTAATACCCCTCCTCCAAACCGGATGCCTATCTTTACAGAACTCCATGTTTTCGACGAGAACATTATAAAAGAGGGCATTGAATATGAAGTAAGCAGAAACGGTCAGGTGTTTTTTATTCATAACAGAATTGACACAATATATGAAATACAGCAACTAATCGAACGATTATGCCCGAATGTTAAAACAGCAGTTGTGCACGGCAGAATGGACGGCAGAACAATAGAAGACACTATGATGAATTTCATACGGGGCGATTATGATGTGCTGATAGCCACAACAATTATCGAATCGGGGCTCGATATACCAAATGCAAATACCATTTATATAAATGACGCACATCATTTTGGATTGTCTGAACTCCACCAGTTAAGAGGAAGGGTCGGACGTTCGAACAGAAAGGCATTCTGTTATCTTCTGGCACCTCCTCTTTCGTCACTCACCAATGAGGCAAAGCGAAGGCTCAAAGCTATTGAAGAGTTCTCTGAACTGGGAAGCGGATTCAACATTGCCCTGCAGGATATAGACATCAGGGGCTCAGGCAATCTGCTCGGAAGCGAACAGAGCGGATTCATTGCCGACATCGGATATGAAACCTACAGGCGAATCCTCAACGAAGCTATTGCCGAAATAAAGGAAACTGAAGGACTATCGGATAGTGCTATTATTACTTCATCACCCCCGGAGAACAAATCATTTCAATACGTTAAGGACTTTCAAATCGAAACTGACTTCGAAATTATGTTTCCGGATGAATATATATCGAATATCTCGGAACGGCTTGCCCTTTATAAGGAATTGAATGAAGTTGAAACTGAAGAAGCTTTAGTGAATTTTGAGAAAAAACTAACCGACAGATTTGGACCTCTGCCGCCTCCTGCAAAATCTCTTCTCGAAATAGTTAGAATAAAATGGGCGGCTTCGAAATTAGGTATGGAAAAAATAATCCTGAAAAACAATCTAATGATGGCAAATTTCATTTCCAACCCCGACTCACCGTTCTACCGTAGTGAAGCCTTCGGCTCTGTAATGACAAAAATAAACAGTGTTCCGGGCAGGATGAAAGTGAAGCAAAACGGTTCGAAGCTTGTACTTTCCGTTACAAATGTAAAATCAGTTGACGACGCAATGCAGATATTAAAACAACTTTCCTGACCGGTGTTTTATGGCATAACCCTCTTTTTATTAATTTTGAGCTCCGTATATGACAATAATTATTGATATTGATGGCTAATAATTTATTTATTTTAAATGATTTACCACGGAGAACACGGATTAACACGGATTTTACGTATGTAAGTTTCCGTACAAGCTCTGTGTACTCCGTGGTTATTAAAAACCTTCATTTTTCAATTAAATACTCCTATTATCCATAATATTTTTATATGGAAAAATTTTTGAGTTAAAAAAACAATGAACCTCATAGTTGACATAGGAAATTCCGGTATTAAGCTTGCGATGTTCAGCGGGGAAAACAAAACGGCTTCATTCAGGATCGAAACGCATGATAATGAGGTTTTAGCTGAATTCATACAAAACCGTAATATCGAAAAAGCAATTATTTCTTCCGTAAAGGATATCCCACCTTCCCTATTGGAAATACTTCACACGAATATCCCATACATCCATTTAGTCTCGGACAAAACTCTCATTCCTTTCCCTGTTGATTATGAGACACCTGAAACGCTTGGCACAGATAGAATTGCAGCAACAGCAGGTGCATTTAAGGCTTTCACAGGGAAAGATTGCCTGATTATTGATGCCGGAAGCGCCATTACTTATGATTTCTTGGTTAATGGAAGATATAAAGGTGGAAATATTTCGCCGGGAATTGAAATGAGATTCAAAGCATTGAATCAGTTCACATCAAGGTTACCTCTGGTTAAACCACGTGGTAAGTTCTCATCTCCAGGCGTTAATACACATGATGCTATTGAAGCAGGAGTAATCATAGGAGTTGTATATGAAATAAATGAGTATATTCACACGTTTAAAAAAGATTATAAAAACTCAATTTTTGTTATTACTGGTGGTGATGGAAATTTTCTTATGGAAAAAATCAATGAAAAAGTCATATATATCCCTGATCTGGTATTAGAAGGGCTTAATTATATTCTGGAATACAATGCGAAATAAAATATTGGTATTTGCTATATTTATCTTTTTGTTGCCTGCTGTAAAATTATCCGGACAGAAAAATATAAATTCTCCGTACTCACGCTTTAATCTGGGTATATTAAATAGGCCAGGCACATTCAGAAGTCTTGCTATGGGCGGCATAAGTATATCTGCTCGTGACAATAATACCATAACATTCACAAATCCTGCATCCTATACCAGCTTTGACACTTCGTCATTTGTTTTTGATATGGGTATGGATCTAAGTTCTCTCACAATTAAGTACCCAAAAAACAGTTATTCGACAACCGATATGAATTTCAGACATATACTTATGGGATTCCCTCTGAGTAAAAAAATATGTGTTGCTGCAGGTGTTATCCCGTATAGTAACGGATATTATTATATTTCAGAAACAATTACAAAAAATAACCTTGGTTGGGATCCTATAACCGGGGATTATACTTCAATGCATAAGGGTTCCGGAAGTATTGCAACTTTTTTTGCCGGAACAGGAATTGACATAACCAAAAATCTATCGGCAGGATTAAATTTCAATCTTCTTTTTGGCAATCTGGAACGTTTGAATCAGTTTGAGCTGGCTGAATATCAGACTTCATTTCACCAGAGCGCAACAGAAAATTTCAATATCAACGGTTTTAATTTCGATTATGGAATCCAGTACACAAAAAATATAAAAAAGGATTATTTACTGACCTCAGGTGTTTCATTTACATCTTCAAAATATTATAAATCGGATTTTAAAATATTAAAAGAAAGATATTCGGCTTATGTATATCCTCCATTTTCACCCGATACGCTGTCATATTATAACTCGACATCTAAAGATTCGACCCGACTGCCTGCCACTTTACGTTTCGGAATTTCTATAGGAAAAAAAGATAAATTCGTTGCAGGTTTTGACTTTATTTACACAAATTGGAGCGATGCTGTCATTCATGGCGGAACTGCCGAAATGACAAACACATATACTTATATGTTAGGTGTTGAATATATACCTGATAAATATTCGAACATCAGTTTCTTACGCCGGATAGAATACCGTTTGGGCACTCACCTTTCGAATGATTATCTTGTTCTGAACGGCGTAAATATAAAAGAATATGGAATAAGCGGAGGTTTTGCAGTAAGACTTCAGAATTCACTTTCGAAAGCCACTTTCTTTTTTGACTATACAAACAGAAAAGGAGATATTTCAAGGGGAGTTCATGATGAAAGTATTTTTTCAGCGGGCGTAAGTCTAAATCTTTACGACTTCTGGTTTATAAAACGTAAATACGAATAAGTGCTATCTGATATAGATAATCATAAAACTATCTCTGCTATTTCTAAGTTAATAATGAAAAAGCTTTATTATTTCCTTATTTTTATTCCTTTTTTATTTTCATGCGAAAAAAACATCGAGACAATAAGAATATCGGATATTGAATCACTGCCTTCTCAGACTGTAAAGGATTTGGTTACAGTTTATTCCGATTCGGGTTTGACTCAGCTTGTAATGTCAACACCGCTTGTTGAAATATATTCCGACCGTAAGCCGCCTTATTCTGAATTTCCCAAAGGCATAAAAGTTCTGTTTCACGATGGCAATCCTGAACCTATTGCCACTATTTCATCCAAATATGCACGTTTCTATGAAGACAAAAAAATCTGGGAACTTAAAGACAGTGTAGTAGCCGTTAATGAAAAGAATGAGATTCTTGAAACTGAACTTCTTTACTGGGATCAGGAAAAGGATCTTATATATACTGAAAGATTTGTAAAAATTACAAGCGAGGATCAAATTGTAATGGGCACAGGATTTGAAGCTAATTCACGTCTTACAAAATGGAAAATCCGCAATGTGAGTGCCACTATTTACCTCAGAGAGGAAGAATAAATTTATTAAATAATATTTTGCGGGAAAAGAGGTAAATTTGTTACATGGACAGTTATCTAATTATAATTTTAGCCGTTATATTTTGTGCATTCTTCTCCGGGATGGAGATTGCTTTTGTTACATCAAACAAGCTCAGGATAGAACTCGATCTTAAACAAGGTTCTTTTGGCTCAGGCATATTAAAAATCTTTAGTTCGAATCCAGGTCAGTACATCGCAACGATGATTATAGGCGAGAATATCTGTCTTGTCATTTATAGTATTATTATTTCAGGCTTACTGACGTCATTTTTTAGCCCTGTAATAGGTTCAGATGCTCTAATTCTGATTATTAATACTTTAATTTCAACAAGCCTGATTCTGATTGTGGCGGATTTTCTTCCAAAAGCTATTTTTCGTCTCAGTCCTAATTTTTTTCTTAAGATTTTCAGTTTTCCTACGTTTATTTTTTACATTATTTTTTATCCTATTTCAAAGGCAACTCTTTTTATATCTAATTTGCTTATAAGGCTTTTACCAGGAGGCAACTCGACAAAAAAAAGAGGAGAGAGGAATATTGTTTTCAGCAAAGCCGATCTCGACCATTTTGTCTCTATAAACAATCTTGAAAGTATAATTAATGAGGCGGAAAGGGATAATATAAAGATTTTTCAGAATGCACTTGATTTCTCGAATGTCAAAGTGAGAGAATGTATGATTCCAAGAACAGAGATTGAGGCTGTGGAAATCAATAGCAGTATAGAGGCTTTAAAGGAAAAATTTATTGCTACCCGTTATTCAAGAATACTTGTATATTCTGAGACTATTGATCAGGTGGCTGGTTATTTCGAGCTGAAGGATATTTTTAAGAATCCGCCTGATATAAAGTCAGGTTTGCGGAAGCTGGCTATTGTACCTGAGACCATGCCAGCAAGTAAGTTATTAAAGCAATTTGTAGATGAAGGTATAAATATTGCCGTTGTAGTTGACGAGTTCGGAGGTACTTCGGGTATGGTCACAATAGAGGATATGCTGGAAGAGATAGTAGGCGACATACAGGATGAGCACGATACCGATGAGCTTGTTGAAAGGCAGGTATCTTCAAATGAATTCATTTTTTCAGGGAGGCTTGAGATTGATTATATAAATGAGAAGTATGCGCTCGGCCTACCCGAAGCAGATGATTATGAAACACTTGCCGGACTGGTTCTCTATTATCATGGAAGCATTCCTCAACAAAATGATATTATACGTATAAATAACTTCACAATAAAGATTTTGAGAACTACCGCCACACGCATCGACATTGTAAACCTGAGATTGGATCAATAGGTGGGACTTCAGTGTGTGGAATTGATTTTATTTTTTCTTTGGTCCGAATTTTAAAACTGGCGTTCCACAGATTCCACATGGCATCTTTTAACTTATTAACTTATTTCTGGTTAATATTTCTTATTTTCAAACTCGCCTGAACTAACCTATGAAATTAAGTTATAGGCTAACAAAAAAGAGAGCGATTGTAAACGCTCTCTTTTTTAGTCTTATTATTTTATTACAAGATTATAAAATGCCACTACCTATTGAAGACCGCCTCCATCCCACCAGACCCTCTGCTTATGAGAATCTTCGCCCATACGTTTAACAGCTGCCTCAACATTCGTCTTGTTGAGTGTATACTCTGATGTCGGGTATTTAAACCTTGCAGCTACGTCACTGCCTGATTCGTTTCCGGGAGAAGGAGTAAAGATTATTTCAGCACCATCAATTATTGCTGTAATCTGGCCTGGTTTTACAAGTGATTTGGGATATCCTGTTCTCCTGTATTCAGCCCAGGCTTCATGAGGCTGCATGAGAAGGTGAATATATTTCTGTGTAATTACCATTTCCTTTTTCCCTTCAGTTGTAGCGCTATTAAATCTTGCCATAACTTCTGTAATATATGCATCGCCTACATCTGTTGCCCCCCATTTTTCAAGTGAAGCTCTGACGCCTTTCTCAAACCAGTCTGCATCCCATCCCTCAACTTCAGAAACCATAAAGCATACTGTTGGATAGTCAAGAAATGTTGTTGGAAAGGTTGGATCCAGAATAATAGGATTAACACTATAAAGGCTTACTCTTGTGCTCCCATGAGTTGACCACCACTTCTGCGTAAGGACATCAGACATTCCATAAGGAACACCTTCTTTGTCAGTTTTAAAGGTGGTAAATACAGGATATCGGGGATCTCTCAGACCGTTGAAAGGATTAACAAATGACATATAGTTATTGCCTTTTATCAATTCCATGAACTGAGCTGTGTAAGTGAAGTCGTTTCTCCCCTGCACATAAAAGCCATTATACCATGGAGCTTCATTTGGAGCGCCTGACGATGAAAACCTGCACATAGCATTGTCATCATTGCTTTCCATTACTCCATCATTTATGGCATCCTGAGCTTCTGTAAGATATGATGGATCTACGTTCGATGCCCTGAGGGCAATACGAAGTCGTAACGAATTGGCAAATTTAATCCACTTTTCAAGATCACCACCAAATAATATATCGCCGATCTCAAATCCATCAGTAGTTGAATTTATTAGCATTGTCTGAGCTTCATTTAATTTAGCTATCAATTCGTCATAAATATATTTTTGCTGATCATAAACAGGTTGTGGATATTTAGCTATATCGAGTGCTTGCGTATAAGGAACATCTCCAAAATAGTCAGTCATCAACTGGAAGACCCAGCACTTCATTATTTCTGCGATAGCAATCTGCATATTGTTATCGCCATATAAGCTGGCATATCTCTCCTTAGTTGCAGGATCGGTATTTAGTTTAATAATCTGCTGAAGGTTATTCATATAAATATAGTTGTTTCTGAAGAACCCGTCAGTAGTACCGGCTCTGAAAGCATACCTGTCTTCTGAAGTATAATTTCTCTGAGCAAAGTGCTGGCAGGTAAGTGATGACTGACGTCCGGCATACCATACATCGAAATCGTTATATGCAAAATCGCGGATAGCCTGGGTTAAAAGAGCTGGAGTTGAAGCTTCCGTTGCAGCATTTGGATTTTTGTTGATTTTATCAAAGTCCTTTTCACATCCTGCAATGAATAGCAGTAAGAAAGCTGCAATCAATACTTTATATTTAAATATCATATTCATATTATTTCAGATTAAAAGTTAAAGTTAAGGCCTAAACCGTATGTTGCAGTGCTTGGAAGATATCCGCCTTCTATACCCTGTGCGTTACTGCCGGCCATCTGCAGATATTCAGGATCGAAGTGTTTTGTTGCAGCACCAAAAATTGCCAGATTGCGGCCAAATGCAGAAAGTCTTAAACCCTTTATTGGGCCTGTCCATCTGGCAGGGAAATTATATCCGAAACTAATTTCCCGTAGTTTAATAAAGTCTGTATCGAATATACTTTGCATATCGGGTCCATCATAATGTTGTTCTGCCCAAATCTGACCATCAAGCCTGGTGGTATTCTTAATCGGAGTAGGACTTACGTTCCCTTCTGCGTCCAGATAAGTTATCTCCTTTGTTACGCTATTATAGGATCCATATACGCCGTCAATAAGTATTCCCCCTCCATCATCTACATCGTCCCTTATATTTTTGCCCTTTTCATTAATTTGAGCGGATTCTTCAAGAATGCCAGAATACATACCCCACATATATGATAAGTAATACATGTGACCGCCTTTCTGTGCATCAAACAGAACATTCAGATCAAATCCCTTGAACCTAAAAGTATTTGTCAAACCTGCAGTTAAATCTGGAGTTACTTGAGCTAATGGCTTGATTTCTGATGGTATATAATTACCACTTGGGCCAACGATAACATTTCCAGCTTCATCTTTCACATAATCAGTTCCATAAATAATAGGATATGTCATGCCTACGTACGCTCCACTCTGAACTTTGAAAGGACCGGCTCCAAGTGTCAGATAATCAAGGCCTGGCCCAATTTCTTTTACAGTATTGTTAAGTGTAGCCAGATTAAATTGTATATCCCATGTCAAACCGCCTGACTTAACCAATGTTCCACCCAAAGCGACTTCAATTCCCTTATTGACCATCTTACCGGCATTTATATTTTTAAAACCATATCCTGATGCGCCGGAGACTCTTACTGCAACTATTTGATCAACTGTTTCTTTATAGTAATAAGATACATCAAGGTTGATTCTGTTTTGTAAAAATCTTAATTCTGCACCAACCTCCCATGAATTGGTTTTTTCAGGCTTAAGCTTGTCATTTGCAAGAGTATTCGAAAATCCCATTCGCGGGTTTAACACACCATATATATCTGTAAATGAAGTATTTAATGTAACATAATTGAGTAATTCATAAGGGTTTGTATCATTTCCTACTTGTGCAACACCCCCGCGTAGTTTTGCAAATGAAAGGATGTTATTGCCTTTCAGAGCATCAAGTTCGGTTATTATAAAACTAACTGTTGCAGAAGGATAAAAATATGAACGACCTCCGCTTGGTAATGTTGATGACCAGTCGTTACGGCCTGTTAGTTCAAGGAAAAGCATACTTTTATAGTCTAAACTGGCGTTTCCATATAGGCTATTAACCCTTTTCCATGACTGATAGTCATATACATTAGGTTTATTATAAGAATTTGAAAGATTATAAAGGTCAGCTATCATCAGACCGCCAACTGACACACCTCCATCCCTGTAATATTTATTATCACGTCTGTTGCCGCCAAAAAGAGCTGAAATTCCGAACTGATCTCCACTGAAACGTTTATCCAATGTAAAAAATAATTCACTATTAATCTCTAAATTCGTGTAAGCACTCTTATAGTATTCAGAGGTGGCCTGTGAACCGATAGCCATTCTTTCTTCGGTAAAGAACTTATAAAAATCGAGGCCCATTCTTCCAGTCAATTTCAGCCATGGCGTAAATTTCAATTCTGCCCCATAGTTTCCATAGAAACGATCGCGTCTGTCATTTTCGTAGTTCTCATATCTCGACCAATAAGGATTATCGGTATAAGCCGGGGTGGGATCATCATACCAATTTCTGTTCCATGTACGCTGAGCACCTCCCGGTGTTTTATAATTCTCCAGGTCTTTATAATCAAGATTTGTATGTATCCATTGCCACATTTTTTGTACCGGGTTCCTATCGCCATAACCGGTTTCAGGTCTTCCTACAGCAACATTCTGAATATAATTGGCATTTATCCATGTGTTAAGGTATTTATTAACACTAATATTTCCACTAAGATTCACTGTATTTTTCTTCAGTGTACTTTTCGGGTAAATCCCTTCTACATCCATATTTGTATATGAAATACGCAGGCCACCATTATTATTGCTGGCATTTATTGCAACGTTATTCGTATAATTCACGCCCGTTTTGAAGAAATAAGTATAATCATGGTCAGGATATACCCAGGGAATCTCTTTAAGGTAGTGCTCTGTATCCCACTCATCAAAAGCATTCCATGGAAGTATCATAACCGAAGGGTCGAGCTTGGGGCCCCAGCTTTCATCTATTTCATAGGAAGGATATAAATAATCTTTCCCGTCAATTGTTATTTCATTGAAACCTCCATAACCTCCGCCATAGAGTTTCTGATATTTTGGAAAATACTTGGCTTTTTCGAAGCTCACGCTTGAGTTGACGGAAACACCAAATTCTTTTCCAGCTGAAGTTTTACCTTTCTTGGTAGTTACCATAACAACTCCGTTTGCGGCTCGTGAACCATAAAGTACAGAAGCGCTTGCACCCTTCAGAATAGAAATAGATTCGATATCATCAGGATTAATATCAGCGGCCAGGTTACCAAGGTCATATCCTCCTGCTCCTGTTGCACCGTATGAATAATCAGAATTATCTATCGGCACACCGTCCACTACAAACAGAGGCTGGTTATTCTTTGTTAACGAAGTGTTTCCACGTATATTTATTTTTGCACCACCACCTATTTGCCCTGAAGAGGATGCCACCTGAACACCGGCAACACGTCCTGAAAGGTTATTAATGACGTTCTGTGTCCGGACTTTTGCAATCTCATCACCCTGGACATTCTGAACAGCATAACCCAGCGCTTTCTTTTCGCGTGAGATTCCAAGTGCTGTAACTACAACTTCGCTTAATCCAATTGTTTCGGATTCCATGACTACATTAATTACAGATCTGCCTGAAATCGGAACCTCCTGTTTTTTCATGCCTATATATGTAAAAACAAGAGCATTGGCATCTGCCGGCACAGTTATTGAATACTTACCATTCGCATCAGTAACCGTACCTATTGAAGTGCCTGGTACTTGAACGGTAACCCCTGGAAGAGGTGCTCCTCCCTCTTGTTCAGAAGTAACCGTACCTGTAATGACTCTGGTCTGCTGTGAAAACAATGCTGTTGCACAAATAAACAACAAACCAATCAACACCGTTAGTTTTTTCATAATCATTAAGTTTAAGGTTCAAAAGACATATTTACTTAAATATGTCATACATAATTAACTCGACAAACATAAATAAAAAAATAATTAATAATTAAAACATAACAAAATATTTTAATATTTTGTTAATAAATTTTTAATTTTTATAAAGTACTATGCCTTTTTTATAAATTTCTATTAAAGCTTTAGCAATAACAATAATAAATACAAACTCCAATTATTTTTTAATCTTTAGGGCAGCAAGGCATATTTGTCTGTAATTATCCTCGCCCATTTCTCTTTTCAATGACTCGGAAAGAAACTCATAAAGATAAATCCCTTCTCTCCTCCCTTTCTCTCTTCCGGCCTGACACAAAGGCCATTCCTCTACATTTACGGCAGTTAATTCACCGATATGCTTTAACCTTACCGGGAAAAGATGACACGACAAAGGCTTCCTGAAATCAACCTTACCTTCCTCCCATGCTTTCTCAATGGCACATTTAAATATTCCATTCTCGTATATTGTATAAGCACATTCCTTATTGTCAATCAATGGAGTAACTGATTCTCCTTCAATATCTATAAGGCTTGTCCCTTGAGTCGCAACTGCTTTGCGGCCTTCTTCTTTCATGTAAGGAAATATTTTGTTTTTTATTTTTTCGAGTATCACAACCTCATCTGCTGAAAGAGGTGCACCTGCATCACCATACCTGCAACAATTACCTGAGCATAATGGAAGATCACAGGCAAATTTCTTCTCCAGTAAGTCGGAACTGATAATATAATTTCCTATCTGAAGCATGGCATTTTCTTTATGCTTACTTTGCGCCTTCTGTGTAACTTATTTTGTATAGGTGACCCCAAAGAGAATTTACAGGGAGCAGCAAAAAATTAACTTATCAAAATTTTTCCTGTCATTTCTGAAGGAATGGGTAAATTCATGATATTCAAAATTGTCGGCGCAACATCTGCAAGTATGCCATCTTTCACATGCTTGTTACGGTAATCATCGCTTACCAAAATAAATGGTACAGGATTAAGAGAATGGGCAGTATTTGGTGTGCCGTCATCATTAATTGCCTTATCGGCATTACCATGATCACTTATTATCACAATATCGTAATTTTTATTTTTTGCAACTTTTACAACCTGCCCCACACAGTCGTCAACTGTTGCAACGGCTTTCTGAATAGCAGAATAAACGCCTGTATGTCCAACCATGTCACCGTTAGCAAAATTAAGACAGATGAAATCGAACTTTTCTTTTTCAATCTCTTTTATTACAGCATCTTTTACCTCATAAGCGCTCATCTCAGGTTTAAGGTCGTAAGTTGCCACTTTAGGAGAAGGTATAAGTATTCTTTCCTCACCGGGGAAAATCTCCTCACGGCCTCCGGAAAAGAAGAATGTCACGTGTGCATATTTTTCAGTTTCTGCAATCCTGAGCTGTTTCAATCCGGCTTTACCAACTACCTCGCCAAGTGTATTTTCTACATTATCTTTGGGATATATTACATGAAGGCCTTCAAATGTTGCATCGTAAGGAGTCATAGTACAATAATATAAAGGTATTGTATGCATACCAGCCTCAGGCATATCTTTCTGAGTAAGAACTATAGTAAGTTCGCGTGCTCTATCATTCCTGAAGTTAAAAAATACCACTACATCGCCTTCTTTAAGAGTTCCAACAGGTTCTCCCTTCTCATCCGTTACCACAATAGGTTTCATGAACTCATCTGTAATCCCGTTATCATACGACTCCTTAATTGCTGAAAGAATATCTGTTGTTTTTCTTCCTTTGCCGTAAACAATAAGGTCGTATGCTTCTTTAATTCTGTCCCATCTCTTGTCTCTGTCCATCGCATAATAGCGGCCGATAAAAGAAGCAACTTTACCATTAGAATTTTTCAGATGTTCCAGTAAATTTCTCATATAAGTTATTCCGCTCCTTGGGTCGGTATCTCGTCCATCCCCGAAGCCATGTATAAAAACATCCTTAAGCCCATAATCCTTTGTCATATCGCATAGGTAATAGAGGTGTTTATCAAGCGAATGAACGCCTCCGTCAGAAAGCAGGCCCATAAAATGTACCTGTTTTTTATTGTCGCGAGCATAGCTGAATGCATCAACAAGAACCTTGTTGGTTTTTATCTTACCAGTCTTACATTCAATATTTATCTTCACAAGATCCTGATAAACTATTCTCCCTGCTCCGATATTCAGGTGCCCCACTTCCGAGTTGCCCATCTGACCTTCAGGCAACCCTACATCCTCGCCTGATGCTTGAAGGATCGAATTGGGATAATTTTTCTTTAGTGAATCAAGATTAGGTGTAGGAGTTGAACTTATTGCATCGGCTTTTGAGCCATCGCCGATTCCCCAGCCGTCGAGAATCATCAATAAAACTCTTTTATTTTTCATTAGATTGATATTTGTTTAGTAAACAATGAAGGGCAAAAATAGTTAAAGATTTTTAATCTCTTCATTGATCTTCTTGACATCTACATTATAACCGCTGGTTATGATATGTGCTTTATTGTAATACTCCTCTCTTTCCTTAAGCTTGCGTTCAATGAAATCAATCATATCTTTTTCTTCTATTCCTTTTAGCAGAGGCCTTTCAGTATCATCTTTTTCAATCCGGCTTTTAATTTCATCTGGCGACAATTTCAAGTAAATTACAATTCCCTGCTCCAACATATAATCCATGTTATTATAAAAACATGGAGTACCGCCGCCGACAGAAATAACTGTATCAACTTCGGGAGATAATCCACGAAGAATTTCGGCTTCTATTTTTCTGAAATATTTTTCACCATTTTCGGAAAATATCCTTCCAATGGATTTGCCTTCCTTGTTTTCAATCTCTTCATCGAGATCGATAAATCTCCAGTTTTTCAGCGAGGCAAGTTTTTTACCAACAGTTGTTTTTCCGCTGCCCATAAAACCAGTTATAAAAACAATACGAGGCATGTTTCAGAGATCAAGTTCCATCTGAGCCGGGTCGGAGCTGAACCGACGAGCCTGGCTGATAATATTATCGTCTTGTAGTTCCTTACTTTCAGGAGATGGTGTTTCCTTTTTTATTACAGGCTCTATCTCCCTGATATTTTCCACGGCGTAACGCGTAAGTCTTTTACCTTTTGCCTTAAAACTCTTTACTCCAATGAATTTTTCCACTTCCACTATCTCGACATTTCTCGATTTGTTTTTACCTCCGAATTTAATTTCGAATCTCGGGTATTCAACTTCTGTGAGACTTATAAGCTTTGATTCAGGATTATCACCTATGAAACTAAGCGGTTTTTCAGTGTCTTCCGGCATAAATCTCTTTACATAATAGTATTTCAAATCCGCATCCCAGTAAATTGCCGAATATACAACTTCCGGCCTGAACTTTTCTATCAGTAAAATATTATCTTCATAGTGGTTCGACAGGTCGAAATTTGTCGTTCTGAAACGTCCATCTCTGGTTATAACCAATATTCTGTCGTCGCCTGCGAATTCTCCGAGCAACCTCCCTCTGCCCTCGACATTAAGTCTTAAAACAGCATCGTCAAACCATATTTTGCGTCCGCCGAGTGTTGAGAAACCCTTTTCCTTCAGCATAATTTTTTGCACAGGCAATTTTGTAACTATATTGCCCATAGATGTTTTGCCTTTGATATTAATTGTGCTGAAGTCGAATTCGATAACAGATTTCTTAAGTCTGGGCCTTGGTTTATGGTAAATTTTTATGACTTCTGCTTCTCCGTTAGGATTTGCGCTTAGATACATTATCCTTGTACCTGGTTTTCCCCTGGTGAGGTTATATTCCTTATCGCGTGTAAGACCTGTTATAGCGCATCTTTTTGCAAGCAGAGGGCCTTCCTTACCATCCTGGTAAACTATATTATAAATTGTTCTCGAATCGTTTTTAGAAAACACTCCGACATAGACTATATCCGGTCCAACAAATACTTTTTCTGCCACCCTGGTAATCAGGAACGTTCCGTTCCGGTGTATGACAATTATATCGTCAATATCGGAACATTCGCATACAAAATCACTCTTTTTAAGTCCTGTTCCGATGAATCCTTCCTGGTAATCGGCATATAGTTTGGCATTGTCGGCCACAACTTTCGTGGCCTCAATGGCATCAAAATTTCTTATCTCACTCTTTCTTTCGTGGCCTTTACCGTATTTTTTCTTAATCTGGCGAAAGTAATTGATAGTATAAGGAATAATATTCTTCAGATGATTTTTAACTTCTTCGAGTTCTTCTTCGATATTTTTTATCTGTTCATCGGCTTTCGCAGAATCGTATTTTGAAATTCTTTTGATTTTTATTTCGGTAAGTCTGACAATATCATCCTGAGTTACCTCTCTCATAAGGCTCAGCTTATATGGCGCAAGTCCTTTTTCTATTGTTTCGATAACAGATTCCCATGTCTCGCACTCCTCGATATCACGGTAGATTCTCTTCTCGATGAAGATTTTTTCCAGGGTCATCATGTGCCACTCTTCAATCAGTTCATTCTTCCTTATTTCAAGTTCGGCTTTCAATAGTTCCACAGTATGATCAACTGAGCATTTCAATATTTCGCTCACGCCCATAAAGGAAGGCTTGTTACCTATTATCACACATGAGTTCGGCGAAATGGAATATTCGCAGTCGGTAAGAGCATACAGAGCATCAATGGTTTTGTCGGGTGATACGCCTGGCATCAGGTGAATCATAATTTCAACGTTTGCAGCAGTGTTGTCGTCTATTTTTCTGATTTTTATTTTCCCCTTTTCACCAGCCTTAATAATCGAATCAATAAGTGTCGATGTGGTTTTCCCATAAGGAATTTCAGTTATGACAAGAGTTTTTTTATCGATCTTTTCAATTTTTGCCCTTATTTTTACAGCTCCTCCTCGTTGTCCGTCATTATATTTCGAGACGTCAATCATTCCCCCTGTGGGAAAGTCGGGATAGAGGACAAAATCCTTACCTGTCAGATAATTTATTGCCGCATCGATAATCTCGTTAAAGTTATGCGGCAGGATTTTCGATGCCAGTCCCACGGCAATTCCTTCGGTTCCCAATGCGAGAAGCAGAGGAAATTTTACCGGAAGCGTCACAGGTTCTTTATTACGGCCGTCATAGGAAAGTTTCCATTCAGTTATTTTGGGATTGAAAAGAACCTCGAGTGCAAATTTCGAGAGTCTTGCCTCGATATATCTTGGGGCTGCAGCCCCGTCGGCTGTGAGGATATTACCCCAGTTTCCCTGTGTGTCTATCAGAAGCTCTTTTTGTCCGAGTTGTACCAGCGCATCTCCTATCGAAACATCGCCGTGAGGATGGAATTGCATGGTATGGCCTATAATGTTGGCAACCTTATTATACCTGCCGTCATCCATTCTTTTCATCGAATGGAGTATCCTGCGTTGAACAGGTTTAAGTCCGTCGAGCACATGTGGAACTGCTCTTTCGAGAATAACATACGAGGCATAATCGAGAAACCAGTCGCGATACATCCCGGAGAGTGCAGTAACGGAATGAAGCGACAGGCCTGACGAATCGCCTTCATAATTTACTTCCCTGTCATCTTCTTCAGGGTCATCAAAATCAAGAATTTCCTCTTCCATCTCCTTTCTTGCCTTCTTTTTAAACCTCTTTTATCTCGTCAACTATATCTTCCTCAATCCTGAGATTATCAATAATAAAATCCTGTCGTTCCTGCGTATTCTTTCCCATATAGAATTCAAGGAAGCCGTTGATCGAATCATCTTTCTTCATTCTCACCGGTTCGAGGCGCATATCTTTTCCTATAAAATGTCTGAATTCATCAGGTGATATTTCTCCAAGTCCTTTAAATCTTGTTATTTCCGTATTGGGTCCAAGTTCTTCAATTGCTTTTCTTTTCTCCTCTTCAGTATAACAATATCTTGTTTCCTTTTTATTCCTTACTCTAAAAAGCGGCGTCTGCAATATATATAAGTGTCCTTTCCTAACGAGGTCGGGAAAGAACTGAAGAAAGAAAGTGAGCAGCAAAAGCCGGATATGCATGCCATCAACATCGGCGTCGGTTGCAATAACGATATTATTATACCTTAAATTTTCAATACCATCTTCGATGTTAAGCGCTGCCTGGAGCAGGCTAAATTCTTCATTTTCATAAACTATTTTTTTGGTAAGCCCGTATGTATTCAGCGGTTTACCTCTGAGGCTGAAGACGGCCTGCGTTTCAACGTTGCGTGATTTTGTTATTGAGCCGCTTGCTGAGTCACCTTCAGTAATAAATATTGTCGAATCGAGATTATTGGGATCATTTGAATTATAATGCACTCTGCAATCGCGGAGTTTTTTATTATGCAGACTTACCTTTTTGGCCCTTTCGCGTGCAAGTTTCTGAATTGATGATATGGCCTTCCTCTCTTTTTCGGAATCCTGTATTTTCCGAAGGATAATTCGTGCAGTCTCGGGGTTTTTATGTAAATAATCGTCGAGATGTTTTTTTAGAAACTCCATAATAAAGTTTCTGACGGAAGGGCCGCCCGGAGCCATGTCTTTCGAGCCTAGCTTTGTCTTGGTCTGCGATTCGAATATCGGTTCCTCAACTTTGATGCTTATTGCGGCGATAATTGAAGATCTGATGTCAGATGCATCATAATCTTTCTTATAAAATTCTCTTATAGTTCTGACAATTGCTTCCCTGAATGCGGCAAGGTGCGTCCCACCCTGGGTTGTATGCTGCCCGTTTACAAAGCTATAATACTCCTCACCATATTGGATGCCATGAGTAAAAGCCACTTCTATATCGTTCCCGACGAGATGTATAATAGGATAGAGGCCTTCCCTGTTCATGTTTTCAGTTAGAAGGTCGAGTAATCCGTTTTTTGAATAGAACTTGTTGCCATTGAAATTGATAATCAGGCCGGAGTTCAGATAAACATAGTTTCGGAGCATGCTTTCAACATATTCAGATATGTAGTGAAAGTTCCCAAAGAGTTCTGTGTCAGGCTGAAAGATTACCTCAGTGCCGTTTTCCTCATTAGTAGGCATTAAAGGTTCATCTTTTACAAGATTCCCATGTCTGAATTCAACGGCTTTAACCTGTCGGTCACGTACTGACCTTATTACAAACCTGCTCGAAAGAGCATTTACAGCTTTAATTCCTATTCCGTTCAGACCTACAGATTTCTTGAAAGCCTTTGAATCATACTTCGCTCCTGTGTTCATTTTCGAAACAGCATCCAGTACTTTGCCGAGAGGGATACCCCGGCCATAATCCCTTACACGAACTTCTCTGTCGGTGATGGTAATATCTATTTTCTTTCCGAATCCCATCATATACTCATCCACCGAATTATCCATCACCTCTTTTAGAAGAACATAAATGCCGTCGTCCTGCGATGAACCGTCGCCAAGTTTGCCAATATACATCCCCGGCCTCATTCGGATATGTTCACGCCATTCAAGTGTTTTGATATGCTCTTCAGTGTACGATACTGACATTACTTTTAAATTTTTGCGCAAATATAATCAATAAGACGTGGCCTTGCCTGATGACTTTTTAACAAAACTCTAATAGTTATGAGCATCATTAGGCGGGCTTAACTTTTTGTGTATTTAAAAAAATCTTTTTAGAGACTCATCGTTTATCATGAGCCCTTCCGACAAAAAAACCTCTTTAATATCATTAAAGAGATGTCGGCGTCCGATCAGCATTTTACCGACCAAAGCCAGTTTTTCACTGCCTGTAATATTACATTCCCAGATAATGCCATCCTTTACAAACATTTTTACCGAGCCAATTGTATCGTAAATTTCAAAATCGCATGTTAAAGAATATGAGGGCATAAATCCATAATTCCATTCCCACGACATGTATTTTTTTTCTGCAATTGATTTTATCTCATTTATCTCTTTATCTGTTAATGACAGATTTTCAATGCATGTAAAATAATCTTTCATGAATCTCATCATTTCTGATGCAAGCTCATCAACTGTGTTAATATTTTTCAATCTGCCTTTCAGATTTGTCACGGCAGACCTGTTCGATTCTACTGCTTTTGTAGTGTAAATGTCTGTTAGTGGCCTTATTAACTGTTTCATCACTTCAATGGATGTATCGAACATAAGAGTTCCGTGGTGAAGAATTCTATCTCTGTAAACATATTCTGCATTGCCCGATACTTTAAGGCCATCGACAGTAATATCGCTTTTACCGCTCATCACTGCCGGCACACCTTCAACGTTAAGAAACTCAATAACCGGCTTGATATGTTGATTAAAATCAACCTGTCGTTCCTTTTCACAATTTCTTATAAAAGTAAAATTCAGATTTCCCCTGTCGTGGTAAACTGTCCCTCCACCTGAAATTCTTCTTATTACAGGTATATTCAAAGACCCGGCTGTAAAGACATCAACTTCTCTAAAGATTATCTGATGACGGCCAATGATTACTGAAGGATCGTTAACCGAAAGTAAAAAATAATCACCTTTGCAGTTATGAAGTAGAAAATCCTCAACGGCAAGATTGAAAAACGGATCATGAGTTTCCAGAATTGCACCCGACATACCTGAAACTATTTCATTGGTTCAGCTGAACTTTGCTTTTCTGAAGAAACTTTCTATCAACAAATTCGTATAATAATATATTGAACCATCCTATAAAAGCACCAAGGATTGAACCTGCAATAACGTCGCCCGGATAATGAACTCCAAGGTAAATTCTGCTGTATCCTACAATTAAAGCCCAGAATATCATTGCTATTGTAAACCATCTCTTTTTAATAAGCAGAAGACTGAAGACGGCAACCATAAAGGCGTTCGCTGCATGTGAAGAAACAAAGCTATATAGTCCTCCACATTTCCCCTTTACCTGGTGAACCATTCCCTGAAGTGCCAGTTCGTGGCATGGCCTTGGCCTTTTAACGCTGTTTTTAATGGTCACCGATAATCTATCGCTCATAGTTACGGCAAGTATCACGAACAGTAAAATGACTATAAGTTTCTTTTTGTATTTTATCCATAGTGCCCAAATAATTCCAAGATATAGCGGAACCCATGTAAGTTTGGCACTGATAATATACATAACCTGGTCCCAGAAAGGGGAGTTCAATGAATTAAGAAACAAAAATAACTGACGATCAAGTTGTTCAAGCATAATTCATGAGTTTAGAACATTCCAAAGAATATATTTAAGGTTGTTTATCCCGCGACCCGTAACAGACGAAATAAATAGATGAGGTATATCAGGCAGGTTTTTGTTTATTTCGTTCTCCGTTTTATCATCAATAAGATCTGTTTTGCTTATTGCAAGTACTCTCTTTTTATGAAGAAGTTCAGGGCTAAAGGATTTGAGTTCATTGAGTAGAATATCATATTCCCGTATAATATCCGGTGAATTTGCCGGAATCATGAACAGCAGAACTGAATTTCGTTCGACGTGTCGTAGAAATCTAATACCCAGTCCTTTACCTTCATGAGCACCCTCTATAATACCAGGTATATCGGCCACAACAAATGATTTATCCTCCATATATTTTACTATGCCAAGGTTTGGAGACAGTGTTGTGAAGGGATAATCTGCAATTTTAGGTTTGGCTGCAGTGATTACTGACAGGAGTGTTGATTTTCCCGCGTTAGGGAATCCTACGAGACCTACATCTGCAAGAATTTTCAATTCAAGGATAATATCTTCTTCCCGACCAGGTTCTCCAGGCTGTGCATAACGTGGTGTCTGGTTAGTGGCCGATTTAAAATGAACATTTCCTAATCCTCCCCTCCCGCCGCTAAGAAGAATTTTTTCTTCATTATCAGATGTTATTTCGAAAAGAAATTCATCGGTAGTTGCATTTTTTACCACTGTTCCAAGCGGGACTTCAATGACGACATCTTTGCCTGATGCGCCAGTACTTTGCTGACGTCCGCCAGGTTCCCCACTTCCTGCAAAAACATGCCTGTGATATTTAAGATGAAGGAGAGTCCATAGCTGACTGTTGCCTCTTATGATTACATGACCACCTCTCCCGCCATCGCCTCCGTCGGGTCCACCCTTTGGAACGAACTTTTCTCTGCGGAAATGCACCGACCCCGCCCCTCCACTCCCGGAGCGACAAAAAATCTTAACATAATCGACAAAATTAGAATCGGACATATTTTTAATTCCCTTCTACACCTCTTTTTAGTGAATTCTTTGCACGTCTCTCTACAATTTTTTCAATCACAGAGAGTATAGAAAGTAATATGAAAATACAAAATAATCAGAAGTATTTTCTCATTACTTCACAAAGACGTTCAAAAATATCATCTATAGAACCCATCCCATTAACAGGCTGGTAAATACCTTTCTCTTTGCAATAATTTATTATAGGTTCGGTTTTTTCCCTGTAAACATTTATTCTATTCTCAATCACCGACAGGTCTTTATCATCAGGACGTCCGGATTGTTCAGCTCTTAACTGAAGCCTTTTCACGAGTTCATCATGATCAACTTCGAGCACAAGCATACAGTCAATTTTCATGCCTCTTTTGTTCAGCATTTCTTCAAGGGCAATTGTCTGAGCTATCGTCCTTGGAAAGCCATCATAAAGAAATCCTGCATAACCTTTTGCTTTATCAATTTTTGAAGCAATCATATCAATCACAACTTCATCAGGTACAAGTTCGCCCCTGGCCATTATTTCGCTCATCTTCTTGCCGATCTCTGTTCCTGCTGCTATTTCAGCCCTGAGCATATCTCCGGTAGAGAGGTGAAGCAGATTGAATTTCTCTGCAAGTTTTACAGACTGAGTTCCTTTGCCCGAACCCGGGGGACCGAAAATCAAAAAATTAACCATAACAGTATTAAAATTATTTATTCAACCATTTTATAAACTGAAGGATAGTTTCGTCCATAGCCCTCATAATCGAGACCATAGCCTATCACATAATTATTCGGAATTTTGAAACCCACGTAATCCAGTTTTATATCTTTTTTAAATGCTTCGGGTTTAAGCAGGAGTGTTGCCACTTTCACCGATCCAACTTCTCTTGTTTTCAATTCATCAAGAATATTTTTAAGCGTTGCTCCAGTTTCTACAATATCTTCAACCACAATCACATCCATGCCTTTTATATTTTCATTGCATCCAATAAGTTGTTTTACTGAGCCTGACGAAGCCATTCCCTGATATGATGAAAGCTTTACAAATGATATCTTCGCATCGAGGTTTATTTTCAAAAAAAGAGATGCAGCAAAAACAAAAGAGCCATTTAGAATACCAATAAAAATAACGTCCTTCCCACGATAATCTCGGTTTATTTCGTCAGCAATCTCTTCGATCCTTCTGCTTATGTCCTTTGCAGGAATAAGCTCGCTGAAAATCTTACCATGGACTTCAACTTTTTTCATCTGTTCTCTTTATCTCAACTGACCTGCGAAATTAGGAAATTAATATTACTTTTGTAATTAATAGCATTAATAAGTCAAACTAATGGAACCTCTGGTAAGCATTATTATGGGAAGTATCTCCGACATGCCGGTTATGGAAGGTGCTGCAAAGATACTCAATGATTTCGGAATACCTTTCGAAATACATGCACTTTCGGCTCATCGTACACCTTTGGAAATTGAAAAATTTGCACTCAGTGCCGAATCAAGGGGAATAAAAGTAATCATTGCAGCAGCAGGTATGGCTGCTCATTTACCTGGAGTGATTGCTTCGCTCACACCTATACCTGTTATAGGGGTTCCTATTAAAGCCTCTCTCGAAGGGCTCGATTCATTGCTTTCAATAGTGCAGATGCCTTCGGGTGTACCTGTAGCCACCGTGGGTATTAATGCCGCCCAGAATGCAGGTATCCTGGCAGCACAAATTATTGCATCGGGTAATCCCGAAGTGGCAAAAGAAATTTCGAAGTTCAAACAGGAACTCAAAAAGAAAGTCGTTCAGGCAAATGATCAACTGAAAACTGTCAAATTTCCATATAAAACTAATTAAACATACAATATCTGAGCTTCTTGTGCCACTCAGGAAAAAAACATAATCTCCTTTAAAATTTCTACAACTTCCCTATACTCCTATTGAATTTTTTTGTACATTGCCTTTGTTAATCGAAACAGTTGTACTCGCTGCAAAAAATATCTGTTTCATTAATCTGCTTTTTACTTCCTTGCCGGATAGCTGCCGGTAATATTATTTACCGTCAGCCACCCGGAGCAGGTGAAGCAGGAATGGCTTATGCCTGTGTAATGAGACACGGGTTATGGTCGTCATTTTATAACCAGGCAGGACTTCCTCTCTTCGGTAATTATGCTGTTGCTTTTAGTTTTGAAAACAGATTCGGTCTTAAGGAACTAAGTACCAGATCAGCAGGTTTTATCATTCCGGCAGGGAAGAGCGCTGTCGGAGCCTTCTATTCATATTTCGGATGTCTGGATTATAAACGAGAAACTATTGGAGTTGCCAGCGGAATAAAACTATCTGAGACTGTATCGTCGGGTGTACAAATTGATTATCTGTCGGAACGAACAACAGGCGACTATGAAGATTACCGCATGTTAACCTGCGAGGCAGGATTAATGTTCGATCTTACCGGGAGTGTAAAAGCAGGTATTCATGTTTTCAATCCTGTACCAAATTCTCTGAGAAATTTTCCTTTAGCATCTTCTATAAGGGCCGGGGCAGGTGTGACGGTGAGTCCTCAACTTTTCGCAGCAGCAGAAGTGGAGATGATTACCGGTCGAAAACTTAACCTTAAATCCGGATTCGAATATGAAGCATCAAAAAAATTAATCATACGAGGAGGGTACAGCACGGGGGAACCTTCTTTTTCGTTCGGTTTCGGATGCAAAGTTAAGCCTGGAATTCTCGATATAGCGGTCGCAACTCATCCAAAACTGGGAATAATTTCTACAATTTCCATTGCTTTTAACATAATCAAATAACCGCTAAACACACAAAGAATTTACACTAATAAACGCAAAAAAGAATATGAGTGAAAATGTCAGAAATTATCTAAGCCTTATTCAAATACTTTTATATATTTCAACATTAAATATGTTCGCTCAGAAAAATTCGATTCAAGAAATTATATCTTCTATAACTGAAGAGATTGCCTCCCTCGATGAGAATTCACCCGATATCGAATCATTATCCGATCGGCTCTATGAACTTGCCGACGACCCTGTAAAAATCAACAATGCAAACGAAAAGGAAATCGGACGTCTTTTCTTTCTTTCATCATTCCAGATAAACGCCATCATTTCATATATCCGAAAAAAAGGCCGGTTGATTTCGCCTTACGAGATTGCATTTATAGATGGATTCGAAAAAGAATCGGTTAATATGTTACTTCCTTTTATCACACTTGAAGAGAGTTCGGTCAAATCGGTGAAAAGAAATATACGACAATCATTTCTGAACAACTTCATAATTAAACCTGAGGACGACGCTTCCACTCCAGGCTCGCCATGGAAAATTCTCAGCAAATACAAAATTACAGGAGGGAAATTTTCAGCAGGCATAACTGCCGAAAAAGATGCTGGTGAGAAATATTTCTCAGGCAAGCTACCTTCGCCTGATTTTCTTTCGGCACATATCGCTTACAGTGGAACAGGCTTCATTAATAAGATCATAGTGGGTGATTACTCGCTAAGGTTTGGCTCAGGCATTATTATGAATACAGGGTTCCGGACAGGGCTTTCGCTTTCCGAACCTGGTTTTATATCGGCCGTTGGCGACATCAGGCCTTACACCTCGACAGATGAAAATAATTTCCTCAGGGGCGCGGCAGTGACTGCCGGGTCGGGCCTTACCGAAGTTGCCGTCTTTGCTTCTGTGAACGAGGTTGATGCAACCGTTTATTCAAATAAAGATTCGACAGAATATTTCGTAAGATCTTTTTATACAGGGGGGTTACATAATTCTGCAAGTTCTATTCTTAAAAAAGATGCCCTGAAAGAGTTTGTTTACGGGATAAGTCTAATGTCGGGATTTAAGAATTTCAGAGCCGGGATTTTATATACAGATAATCAATTCTCTCTGCCTTTTTTACCCGATACATCCAAACCTGAAAATATTTTCGATTTCACAGGAAACAAATACAGGACCATCAGCTTTTGTTACAGCGCCACTATAGGCAGAACTATATTTACAGGAGAGATATCGTCGGGAACTGATCTGAAACCGGCTATTACACAATCGCTATATTTCATTCCGGCAGAAAGGTTATCAATAAGCCTGGTTTACAGGCATTATCCGCCTTCCTTCACAAGTTTTCATGGAAAGGCTGTTTTTTCAGGTTCCATGCCGGCAAATGAGAATGCCATTTATGGAGGTTTCAAGCTCGAAGCGGCTAAATACCTTTTTGTCAGCGCAGGAACAGATTTGATAAAATACCCATGGGCACGATATAATGCGATATTTCCTTCAACAGCAATAAGAAGTGAGGTGAGACTGAAATATCTTCCACCCGGGAACACTAATCTCGAGCTATTGTACAGCTTTCGCTACATGCAATCCGACCTGAATGATACAATGGAAATGCCAGACATTAAAGAAGAACGTATTAATTCTATTTCGTTACGTTTCAGACATTCGCCTTCATCTTCTCTTTCGCTTCTTACAAGATTCGACTACAAAAAATCCTCATTTACCGGTAGCAATGGAATTCTTTTGAGTCAGGATGTAGTATGGCAGCCGGCATCAATTCCTTTCAGAATATGGTTCAGGCATTGCATTTTCGAAACGGATGACTGGAGCAGCAGAATATATATTTATGAAAACGATCTTATTAATTCTTTTAGCATCCCGGCGTTATATGGCGAAGGTAACAGGAGCTATCTAATGGCCGAATATAAAATTGGCGGAAGAATGGAAATAAGGATGAAATATGGTATTACATCTAAAATATTCGATTCCGAAAACCGGAAAGATGCGGAGGAGGTTAAAATCCAGATAAGGATAAAACTCTAAAAAATAAATTTTATCCGTTGTTAGCTTTTATATCCTTTATATTAAGCTGAAGGTTTCTTTTACCGCGAAATTCATTCATCTCTACTGAGAAACATATATCGAAATGCTGTCCTGATTTTATATAATCAAAATGCTCGGCCTGACCGAATGCAATAGCCTGGATAGTTTTCGAACCCGGTGTTCCCTGGAATAGTTCGAGTTTAAGGTGGTCGCCAGAGTTTCCAACAATCCTGCCATTTCCGGTATCGAAAACATTTCTTGTCATATATATGGGCGACATATTCTCAGGTCCGAAAGGTTGAAATCGGTTAATACCGTTATAGAATTCCTCATTTATCTCGTCGAAATCTATTTCGGAATCGATCAAAATCTGTGGAATAAGCTGTTCTTCAGTAATTGTTTTCGAAACGTACTCTTCGAATTTTTCCTTGAACGGTTCGATATTCTCTTTTTTAAGAGTTAGGCCTGCTGCATACATGTGGCCGCCAAAGTTCTCGAGCAAGTCGCTACATGCCTCTATTGCCTGATAAAGGTCATAGCCCTGTACCGACCTGGCTGAGCCTGTTGCAAAACCATTTGATTCAGTGAGGATTACTGTAGGCCGGTAATATAAATCAATAAGTCGTGAGGCCACTATTCCAATAACGCCTTTTCTCCATTTGGGATTATAAAGTACTGTTGTTCTGGCATTTATATTATGCGGATCATCGGAAATCATTCGCATTGCCTCGGTAGTGATTATTCTATCGACTGTACGGCGTTCGGTGTTGAAAGAGCTTATTTCTCTGCTTATATCTGCAGCAAGTCGAGGGTCGTCCGAAATAAGAAGGTTAACCGCCTTACTTCCGGTTTCCATTCTACCGGCTGCATTGATACGTGGACCTATTTTGAACACCACATCCTCGACGGCAAGCTCTTTGTGTACTTCCGACTCCCGTATTATCTCTCTGAAACCGATGCGTGGTGATTCATTGAGCTGTTTCAGACCAAAATGAGTTAGTATCCTGTTCTCGCCAGTTATAGGCACAATATCGGAAGCTATACTTACAGCCACAAGGTCGAGGAAGTGAGTTATTTCATTGAAAGGGATTCCATGAACACGGCAGTAAGCCTGGATGAGTTTAAAGCCAACGCCGCAACCGGAGAGTTCCTTATAAGGATAACTACAGCCGGGTTGTTTTGGATCAAGAACTGCAAGTGCATCGGGTATTTCATTGCCCGGGTAATGATGGTCGCAGATTATGACGTCGAGCCCTTTCGATTTTGCATATTTTACTTTTTCCGTTGCTTTAATACCACAATCGAGTGTAATAACCAGACGGCAATTATTTGCCACTGCATAATCGAGCCCTTCATAAGAGACGCCGTAACCTTCTTTATAACGATCGGGTATATAATAAAGAACATTAGGAGAGTGTTGGCGAAGAAACGAATACATCATTGCGACGGCGGTGGTGCCGTCAACGTCATAATCGCCGTAAACAAGTATTTTTTCTTTCCGGCTTATTCCGGAAGATATTCGGTCGACTGCCACATTCATTCCTTTCATCAGGAAAGGGTCGAATAGATTTTCAAGCGAAGGAAGGAAAAAATTTCTGGCATCGGCCGTTGTAAAGATGCCGCGCTGTGCCATAAGATTAGCAAGCGACTCCGGGACGTTAAGTGCTCTTGCCAGCTCCCGCACGACAGCCGGGTCGCCTTTCTCTTTCACTACCCATCTTTTCTCCATCACTGATGCTATTAATAAATTGGAGATCAAATATATATTTTAGATTATTCAGTAAATATTTCTTTGTTTCAGCCATATCCTGCCTTATGCCGGTTTCTTTTTGTAGTGATGTAACACCTTTGTCGGTGAAACCGCAGGGATTGATATAATTAAAATATTCAAGTTCTGTATTTATATTGAAAGCAAATCCATGCATGGTAATATAACGGCTTGCTTTTACTCCTATTGCGCATATTTTTAGTGCCTTCGTACTGTTGTCGGCATTGAGCCATACGCCAGTGGCACCGGCAAGTCTTTCGCCTTTCAGACCAAAAACCGACATGGTCATGATAACTGCTTCCTCGAGTCTGTAAATATATTCTTTCAGGCTTATGCCAACCTCTTCAAGGTCAAAAACCGGATATACTACAATCTGACCCGGACCATGGTAAGTTATGTCGCCTCCTCTGTCGGTTCTATAAAATGCTACGTTTTTAGCACGTAGTTGAATCTGATTGATGAGAAGGTTATTTTCTAACCCGCTTTTACCGAGAGTATAAACATGTGGATGTTCGACAAAAATAAGTGTACCAGGTACACTTTTATTCAATAGTCTCTTTCTCTTTCCTTTATCTTTTTTCTCCTCAATAAGCCTGTTAAAAATAGAGGTCTGGTAGTCCCACACTTCTTTGTAGTCTCTCAATCCAATGTCTTCATATTTAACCTTGTAACTCACAGTATTATTTATAAGCAGACATTATAAAATTAAGTTTTTTATCTCAAGCCTGCGTGTATTTCGGCATGATATGATGATCTGACGAGTGGGCTACTTTCAACGAAATCAAAACCTTTCTCTATACCGATTTGCCGGTATTTCTCGAACTTTTCCGGTTCAATATATTCAACAGGTTCCATGAAACCCTCGGCAGGTTTAAGATATTGGCCGATTGTCATAATGCGGCATCCGACCTGTCGAAGATCGTCCATCGTCTCAATAATTTCTTTTTCCGTTTCACCCAGTCCGAGCATAATTCCCGATTTTGCAGGTATCCCTGATTCAGCAACTGTTTTCAGCACGAAAAGACTTGTGTCATATTTTGCATTAGATCGAATTATTGGAGTAAGTCGTCTAACTGTTTCTAAATTATGAGATATTATTGTAGGTTTCGCACTGATAATAAGTTTAATATTATCAGGATTACCGTTGAAGTCGGGTATCAAGGCCTCGATTGTAATACCCGGGTTTATTTTTTTGACTTCCTTTATTGTTTCAGCCCAGAATAATGCACCGCCGTCGGGCAGGTCATCACGGTCAACTGATGTGATGACACAATGAAGGAGATTAAGTATTTTAACTGCAGCCGCAAGTCGCGACGGTTCTTTCGGGTCGGGCTTAAGGGGTTCTCCTGTCTTAGTAGCACAGAATTTACAGGAACGAGTACATATATCGCCAAGAATCATGAAAGTTGCTGTTCCGATATTCCAGCATTCACCTATGTTCGGACAATTTCCGCTCGAGCATATCGTATTGAGATTTAATTGTTGTGAAAGGTTTTTTATTTTAGAATAATTTTCTCCGCTGGCCCTTTGCATCTTCAGCCATGGCGGCAATCGTCTCACCTGTGCCATTCGTAAATAATAAATTGTCAAAAATAGCAAAAATACAAACGGAAAAAACATTTATTCTCTGATAAAATAAAAAACAATTTTTCTATAAACGGTACCGCTCCTACGGAGTTCAGGGGTTACAGTATTTTGTGGTTTTTAACCATTAAAAATTCGCATGATAGTCAGCATGCTTTTATTATTAGTCGATTATTTCAATCATTTAAAGCTGCTTGGCAGATTTCTGCTTGTAGTTAATAAATGTGCTTTATAAATATGAGCCGCATAGCGACGGTTTGACGGCGGAAAATTATTTTTCACTGACTGGTTTATCTGTACGAGATAAATTAATTTTGGGAGTTACTTTTTATACGTAAAACATAGATAAAATAACTCTTTCAGGAATTTTCATATTAAACTAAAAGGCTATATTTGTTATTGAAAATGTTATCATTAAAAACAGTAAATTATGGCAAAGATAGAAAGCGGAAATGGTGGTAATTACAGGCGGGTTATAGGTGATTTCCCGAAAGTGGGTATCAGGCCTGTAATTGACGGCCGCATGTTTGGTGTTCGCGAATCGCTTGAAAACCAGACAATGAAAATGGCTCAGAATGCTGCAAATCTTATTTCATCGTCGCTCAAAAACCCTGATGGATCTCCGGTACAGTGCATTATAGCCGACACAACTATAGGCGGAGTAGCTGAAGCAGCCATGTGTGCCGAGAAATTCAATAAAAACGGAGTTGGTTTAAGCTTAACTGTAACTCCCTGCTGGTGTTATGGAACCGAGGTTATTGACATGGATCCTCTTTATCCAAAGGCTATCTGGGGTTTCAACGGCACTGAGCGTCCGGGGGCCGTATTTCTTGCTGCGGCACTAGCCGGACATAATATGAAAGGATTGCCTGCCTTCGGCATTTACGGTCGCGATGTACAGGATGCCAACGATGAAACAATCCCCGACGATGTAAAGGAAAAAATCCTGCGCTTCGTTAAGGCCGGACTTGCAGTATCATACATGAAAGGTAAATCATACCTCTCGATGGGCTCCGTTGCGATGGGCATAGCAGGTTCCGTAGTGCGCGATGATTTCTTTTATGATTATCTCGGCATGCGCAACGAGTATATTGATTTGTCAGAATTTATTCGCCGCATCAACCTCGGGATATATGATAAAGAAGAATTTGATAAAGCTCTTGCATGGACGAGAAAATACTGTAAAGAAGGAGCAGATACAAATGAGAGGCCCAGAACACGGCAGCAGAAAGACTCTGACTGGGAAACGGTTGTAAAAATGGCCATCATTGCCCGCGACCTTATGGTAGGCAACCCCAAACTCGAAAAAATGGGTTTTGGTGAGGAATCTCATGGTCATAATGCAATCCTGGCGGGCTTCCAGGGCCAGCGGCAGTGGACTGATTTCATGCCCAACGGCGATTTCCTCGAAGCAATTCTATGCTCATCATTCGACTGGAATGGAATCCGGCCGCCATATCTTGTGGCAACAGAAAATGACGCCCTGAACGGTGTGGCTATGCTTTTCGGCTATCTTCTTACCAACACCGCACAGATGTTTTCAGATATAAGAACATACTGGAGCCCTGAATCAATTAAGAGAGTGACTGGCATTACACCTTCAGAGATTGCATCGGAGGGAATAATTCATCTTATCAATTCGGGTGCTTCTTCTCTCGACTTTACGGGTTGCCAGACTAAAAACGGAAAGAGTGTGATCAAACCTTTCTGGGAAATTACTCAAAAGGAGGTCGAGGAATGCCTTAAAGCAACTGTATGGATGCCTGCAAACACTGGCTATTTCAGGGGCGGAGGATTTTCATCACAATTCAATACAAAGGGAATAATGCCAATAACAATAATGAGGGTCAATCTTGTAAAGGGACTTGGTCCGGTACTTCAACTTGCAGAAGGATATACAGTCGAACTACCCGATAAGATGCACAAAATACTTACCGACCGTACCGACCCCACATGGCCGACAACATGGTTTGCACCGCGACTAACTGGCAAAGGACCTTTTAAGGATGTGTATTCGGTAATGGCAAACTGGGGTGCTAACCACTGCGCTTCAAGCTATGGCCATATCGGCGCCGATATTATAACCCTCGCTTCGATGCTTAGAATACCTGTTTGTATGCATAACGTCCAGGAAGAGAATATATTCCGCCCGAGTGCATGGAACGCCTTCGGAATGGATAAAGAAGGAGCCGACTACAGGGCTTGCATAGCGTACGGTCCATTGTTTGGATAGTGAGAGAAAAGGCGAGTGAGAGAAAAGGCGAAAAGGCGAAAAAGCGAAGAGGCGATATAAAAGGTCAAAGGAATTAATTATCAGGATATGGAAAATCAGATTGAAGAAAAAAAGATTGAAATAGGAAAGGAATCGCTCGCTTATCTTAACACTACCCGGAAATGGACAATGTTTTTTGCTATACTGGGTTTTGTGCTTATCGGAATAATGCTTTTGGGAGCATTGAAAGCAGATAAGTTACTGATGTCATTTTCAAAATTTTTCGCAACCGAAAGTGTTGAAGGCTTTGGAGAAGCAGAGCCCATGAGCTATGTTGCAAGCATACTTCTTTTTCTTCTTGTTCTCTTTTTTGCTATAATCTATTTCATACCTGTATTTTTTCTGTACAGGTTTTCACGGCATACTGCAAGGGCAGTTAAGAAACTCGACCATAATGAACTCGGAAAAGCATTCAAAAATATGAAATCTTTCTGGTTCTATCTTGGCGTTTTTGTAATAATTACCCTTGTGATTTATATTCTTATTTTTATAATTGCCGGTGCCTCTCTCGCTTTTTTATCTGCGCCTGAAGTATTTTAACTACTAACAGTTTATTTTTAAAAAGCAGGAAAGTGAAGCAAGAGATTTAAAAGAGTTTAAAAAGAAAAAATTTAAATAAATGAGACGGATTTTTACTATAGGAGAATCGCTGATTGATATTATTTTCAGGGGTGACCGGCCTGAAGCCGCCAGACCGGGAGGAGCCATGCTAAACACCGCGGTATCACTCGGCAGACTTGGTCTTCCGGTTTACTTAATAAGCGAATATGGGAATGACGACCCGGGAAACCTTATAGACAAATTCGTCAAAGAAAACAATATAAACTCAAAATATATTTCGAGATATTCCGAGGGAAACACCGCACTTGCTCTCGCTTTCCTCGACGAAAACAACAATGCCCGTTATACATTCTATAAAAACTACCCGAAGGAACGTCTTTCGATACAAATGCCTTTAATCACCGAATATGACGTATTTCTCTTTGGTTCGATCTATTCAATCACTCTCGAAATAAGAAACAAGCTGTTCTCTCTCGCACTCGAGGCATTCAATAATGGTGCTTTAACCATTTACGATCCCAACTTCAGAAGCTCTCACCTGAATAAGCTCAATACTTTACTCCCCATGCTTACCGGCAACATGAAACTTGCAACTATTGTAAGAGGATCGAATGAAGACTTTAATAATATCTTCGGTGCGACTGGCCCTGAAGAGGCATGGGAAGAAGTCGGAAAATTATCGGGGTGTATGATTTACACTACAGCAACAGCAGGAGTATGGGTAGTTACCAATACCTTCTCAGGAAGGTTCCCCGTAAAAAAGATAACACCGGTAAGCACAATAGGAGCCGGAGATTCTTTCAACGCCGGATTGATAACAGCCTTTTACCGTGATAAAATCTTTTCTTCGGATATTAATAAACTCGGAAGTCAGGAGTGGGAAAAGATAATTTCCACAGCTGTTGATTTTGCTACTGAGACATGTTTAAACTACGATAACTATATTGATCTTGCATTTGCAAGTAAATACCGTTCTGCCTCGAGGTTCCAGATATAGTTATTTTTCGACACTATCTCGTGCAATCCTTTATAAAAGGAATCTGTTGCCGCCTTTTCTTCCAGTTCATAAAGTGAAATAAGCGGCATTGAAATATTTGTATAAATAAGTTTTTTACCTCCAGGGATAGAAGGAAGATTTAGTGTTGTCTCAATAACTGCATCAAGTCCACCAACATGGGTTATCATAACTGCAGGATTTATTTTTCCTTCGCTCATCAGCTTTAGCGATTCTCTCATATCGTCGGTATTTCCGCCGGATGTGCCGACTATATGAGTAAAAGAATAATGAACGTTGTAGAAGTTTATAGCGGCAGTAAAGTCCGGATCGGCAGGTCCGGCAAAGAAATTCAGGCATCCGTCGAAGCCGAGTATGGCATCGGCCTGCTCTACCACCTGACGAACAGGAGCAAAAACAAAAACGTCGTCGTAACCTTTTCCGCCAGTAAGACTTTTAAGATATTCTACAGGATTATCAATTCTGGATGTATTTACATAAACGAGTTTTATACCTTCATTTAGCGCTTGTTCCGCTGTAAATAGGCCAGCGGCGCGGGCAAGGCGTTTCTCATCAATATCGGTTACCACGACCAGGAAAGGCTTACGCTCCTGATGGAGGGCATAATCAACAGCGCCAAGTCCCATAGGTCCGGCACCTGCCAGAATGGCCAGATTGCCGCCCTTCCTTGTGCCCATCTCATGAATATAAGTCCCGGGACGTACATGATAACTTGCGTGAAAAGCCCCTATGATGCACGACATCGGCTCTGCCAGTGCAGCAGGGAAAAAAGCCTCGCCTTCATAAGGAAGAAGACAGTCGGCCTCCATCACTATATCAGGAATAATAATATATGTTGCATCGCCACCAATATATCTGTAAGAGTAGCCCGGTGCATTAAGAGTGCCCATGTGAGCCATGGCAGGCTGAATGGCAAATTTCTGACCTTCGCTGAATTTATGTTTCCATTTTTTGCCGACTTTCAGAATCACACCTGTAAACTCATGCCCTATAATTGTCGGATTAACCGCAATGTCGTCCGGAACTCTTTTATGTTCGGCTCCCTGAATAGCCGCCTTATACGACGACATGCAGATGCTATCGCATATAACCTGAGCCAGAATCTCATCATCGGCCATCTCCGGAAGCTCGAACTCTTCGAGCCTCAGGTCTCTTTTCCCGTATATACGCACCGCCTTTGTCTTCATATTGAAAGTTTTTGTCCGATACGTTACGCTGTCAAATACGCTTCACTGTCCTGACGCTACGCTATCTTAAAGTTAATACAATCCATGCCTTAAATACTTTTGTCTTTTGCGCTTTACCCGTACATGCAAAGCTAATTAATATGCTGGCCGGCTAAGGTTTTATAAAAAGCTGACGAGTAAAAATAAAATTTATTGTAAACAATTAATTATAATTCAATATACCCATAATCTTTTTCTCTAAACATATAAAGAATATCAATGCTGGGCACTAAATTATAAAATTTGTTCTTTGAAATTATGAATTAATCGCACCTTTAG
>ENA-UPSM01000320-UPSM01000320.1-activated-sludge-metagenome-genome-assembly--contig:-NODE-320-length-69664-cov-7.947162_pt1 | contig 69664 bp, 44 predicted proteins | sample MGYA00238181_ERZ773283 | MGnify/ENA primary metagenome ERZ773283 (study PRJEB29023, sample SAMN05720199) | activated sludge metagenome | isolation source: Anaerobic digester | place: Japan... | reverse complement strand
CAAAAAGAAGTAACTCAACCAATTACAAAAACAACAGAGACAACCACAGAACAAAAAGAAGTAACTCAACCAATTACAAAAACAACAGAGACAACCACAGAACAAATTGAGCAAAAATCAACTAATCCACCAACACCTATTGAAACAAATAAAACTACTGTTGATTGTAAAAATGATTTAAATTGTTTTGCTAAAAGAGCTGCTACTTGCGAAAAAACAAAATTCTTGTTTATCAAACCAATTGAAAATCCGGAAACACCAGGTATCTTTACCACACTTAATATAAATTATGAAATAACTGGTTCAACCGACCAATTATGTCATTTTAATGAATCAACAGGAGTATTTCAATTAGAAGTTACAGAAAGTGGCATAGAAAATCTTATGGCACAAGAAGGTAAAACTAGAGAAGAAATTGAAATAGAGATTGAACAAACAAATGCTATGTTTAGACAAGATTCTGATTTAGAAATCAAAACATATTGTCAAACAAGTGAAGGAAAAAATATTACTGAACATATACAAAAAATGCTCGCTGGACAATCTAGTCTTTATCAAATTGACGATAAACTTACTTACGAAGGTAATATAAATTGTATACAAAAATAAAAACCAAAAATATTGGCTTTTTACTTCTTTTTATTCTTTATCACTATAATAAAATAAATTCTTTTAAAGAATAACTCAAATTAATAATTAATAAAACTTTAAATAACAAAAAATACTCTAAAATTCTAGAGTATTTTTATTTTCCCTTTTTCTCAAATTCTTTTAAATTTTTTTAAAAAAGAAAAAGGCTCTAACGATTTTATATCGCAAGAGCCTTAAAGTTACCACCTCCTTTAAAAATTTTAAACAATGAAACGGTGTTATTTACACAAAATTATTCGCTTCTCAATTACAATCTGCTTAATTTTTTCTTCTAGATCTTTTTGTTCTGATAAAAAACATTTTGCGATTTCTTCTGCATCAAAAAATTCCTCATCTTCCATTTTTTCAACCAAAATCTCATAGACTATTTCCTGCACTTTTTCTGAATTAAGCCTTAATTTATTGGCAGCTAAAAATTCCTTAGCACCAAAATACCTTCTCTGCCAAATTAACTCAGAAAAATATTGATAAGCAAGTTCGTCGCCAAAATCATTATTGAGAAGTCCAAATTCTTTTGCTAATTCCCATTTTCTTTCTGCACTTAAACAAGTGCTTAGTTTTAAAATCTCAAAGACTATTTCAATCTTTTCTTGTTTAGAAATAATCCAAACATGATCTTCTCTCCATTTGTCTGCTAACCGATTTAAAAGAATATTTCTATAAAATATCCTTTCTATCTTAATACGAATTACTGGATCTGAAATAAATTCATTGATCCAAGTAAATTCTTCCGTAGACAAAGTTTTTCGTTCATTCTGAAACTCCTCTTTATAATAGATTAGAAAAGCCTCAAATATTTCTTGTTCACTGATTATCTGTAAAACATCCGGATAATCAGAAACAATTTTCTTAATAATTTTCCCTTTATAAAATAGCCCATGCTTAGCAACCACATAAAGAATCGCTTTTTTAGCTAAAGCAATTTCTTTTGCATCATCCTCTCCTTTCCTCTTTTCTGCTTTTAACAAAAGATAATTAATCCATGGATTGTTAATTTTTAATTCCAATTCTGACATGATGAAATCCTCCTTTTAAATTCCATTGTTTTTAAACAAAAACCATCCTTGTTTTCTTGCTCTTATGAGCAGTATTTTAGCTACTAAATTGATAACTAAAAAACTGCTCAAAAAACAGCTTTTTTAAAAGAACAATTTTAATAAATAATTTTATAACATAATTAATTTTGTATGTCAAGCTAACAAAATATTATTTCAAAAAGATTAATCTTCCAAAAAACATTTACTTTTTCATTACCCTAAAAAATAAAATTGAATTATTTTAATAAATAATTTACAATGTAATTAAAAGAAAAAAATAAATATAATAACTAACAACCTACAATTGATTTAAAACAAAAAAACTATAAATAATTCTTTATTATAACAAACTACCAAATAATCAATCTATGAAACTATTCAAAAAAAAGAATAAAATTATACTTGGTATTCTCATCATTATTATTTTTATAATTCTACTTCCAAATTTAATTATAAAAATAACCACTCAAAATAAAATATTCAATACTATTCAAGAAATTCCTTACAATAAAGTTGGATTATTACTTGGTACTACAAAATATCTTTCATCAGGAACACTTAATACTTATTATAAATATAGAATTGAAGCAGCAATTTCTTTATATAAATCTGGAAAAATTTCCTTTATTTTGGTAAGTGGAGACAATAGTAAAGTATCATATGATGAGCCTACTGTAATAAAAAATGATCTTATCGCAGCTGGTATTCCTGAAACAAAAATATATCTTGATTATGCAGGTTTTAGAACTTTAGATTCAGTTGTAAGATCTAAAAAAATATTTGGTCAAACTAATATTACTATAATCTCCCAAAAATTCCACAATGAAAGAGCTATTTTTATTGCTAAACATAAAGGAATAGATGCTGTAGGTTTTAATGCTAAAGATATTTCTTTGCGTTTTGGATTCAAAACTAAAATGCGTGAACTGCTAGCGCGAGACAAAATGATGTTAGATTTAATTTTTCATAAAAAACCTAAATTTCAAGGAGATCAAATTGAAATAAAATAACAATACTACAATCAATTGATAAATATTATTAAATTATAAACTGAAATTTTAAATTATTATTAATTGCTCTCCACAAAAACAAATTTTTCTGCTATAATACAATAAATTAATCTTACAGTTTATTTTATTATGTTTAGTAACCCTTTTCCAAATGCTTTTGGTTTAGATATTGGAGATTTATCTATAAAACTAGTCCAGCTAGAAAATCGTTCTTTTGGATTGAGAAGAGCAAATTATAGAGTAGTTGATACTAGAAGTATCAATCTTCCGCCTGGTCTAATTGTCAATGGAGAAATTGAAAAACCTGAAGAAGTAAGAAAAAGAATTATTTATTTACTCAACAAAAAAATAAATAAAAAAATAATCAAAAGTCCTTGGGTAGTGGCTTCTTTACCAGAATCAAAAAGTTTTATTAAATTGATCAAAACTGATCTTTCACCTGACAATCTTCTTCCTGAAGATATTAGGGATATGGCTAAAAAACATATTCCTTATGATAATGAAGAAGATTATTATATAGAATGGCAAATCATGCCCAATCTAGATAATAGCAAAAAAACTCGTATTTTAATTGGTGCCATCCCCAAAAAAATTGCTGATATTTATACTTATTTATTAGAAAGTGTTGGTTTAGGAGTAATTGCTTTAGAAATAGAAGCTTTAGCAATTGCTCGTTCTATGATTACTGCTAACAAAGAATATACCAATGAAGCAAGAATAATTCTTGATCTTGGAGCTACTCGTTCTAGTCTCATTGTTTTTGATCAAGATATTATTCAATTTAGTACTAGCATACCTTTTTCTGGAGAAATTATTACTACTGCCTTATCTCAAGAATTACACATCTCTCATGAAGAAGCTGAAAAAATAAAAATTTCTCAAGGATTGGGTTATAAAAGGCGTTCTAATAGAGCTTGGCATATTATGTCAAAAATGACCGATGATTTGGTAACTAGTATAAAAAATGTTATAAATTTTTATTATTCTTATTTTCCTGATAACAATCGCGTTACTCATATTACTATGTGTGGAGGTGGATCCAATCTTAACAAATTACCAGAAATTCTTAGTAAAAAATTAGGCATAGAATGTCGACCTGGTCGTTCTTGGAAAAATTTAAATAGTAAAAAACCAATAAAAATGTCTCAATCAGAATCTCTTAGTTATTCCACTGCAATTGGTCTAGCTCTAAGAGCAGCAGATAATCCTTTTCTTACTCATGATACTATCTAAATAAACTATGATTCCTCATCGACTTAGCTTATTACCACCAGATAAAAAAAAGCGTCTAAAAAAGATGATAAATTTTCAATTTTTAAAAAATATCGCAGGAATATTTTTGATTTGTCTTAGTAGCTTAGGAATTGTTCTTCTTGGCGGTAGATGGGTTTTGGAAGATTATTATATAAAATTAACTGAACACATGATTTCTATCAACAGTCGTTATAATGATACTAATAATATAATCAGAAACATTAATAATATTTTACTAAAAGTAGAAAAAATACAAAAAGAATATATTGACTGGACAACTTTATTAATAGAAATAACAGAAATAATCCCTCAAAATATTGAAATTCACAAAATTAATTTCAATCAAAAAAATGAATTAAATATTAATGGCATCGCTCCTGATCGACAATCACTTTTGAATCTACAAAACACTTTAGAAGAAATAACTTGGATTCAAGATTTTACCATACCCCCAGCCCAACTTACTGAAAGAGAGAATATCAATTTTTCTTTTGTTATTCCAATTAAATTATGAAATTACCACTTATAAAAAAATTATTTTTATCTTTAATTATTCTAGTAATTATTATTTTTGCTATTTGTATTATTGTACTTTATCCTACTATCAAAACAATCATCTCTTTAGGTTCAGAAATTACTGAAATTCAACAAGAAGTAGAAGAAAAATATGATCTAAGTAAAAAATTAAGACGCTCTCTTCAAGAAATTGATCAAGTAGAAAAAAATACTAATCAATATGCTAAAGCTTATATAAAAAGAGGTGATGAATTATCTATAATTACTGCTCTAGAAAATATGGCTACAGAAAATAATATTGATCAAACTATTAATATCACTTTTATTGAAAATCAACCTACAGACAAAAATGCTTTGGCTCAATATTATAAAATCTCTTTTGTAAATAATGGCTATTTCTCTGATCAAATATCTTATTTAGATTCTTTAAATAAATTACCTTATTATCTAATTATTCAAAATATCAATTTAGAAAAAAGAAATAAAAAAAGTGGAGAAATAAACCCTTTGACTCTTACTTTTGAAGCTCGTATTTATGTGGAAAACAAATAAAAAAAATACTTATCAATCAAAAGAATATGAACAATTCTTATCTTTAAGAATAGTTAGTATTATAATTATTATTCTTATTATTTCTATTGTTTTTTGTGGATTTTATTTTGTCAAAAAAAATATTTTTGGAACTATCACCCAAGCTGAAGAAGTAATAATTTTTAAAAATAATTTAATTAACGAAGTGATTGATTTCAAAAAATATGAAGCTGTCTCAGAAAATTGGAATAAAAAAAATAATCCTTTAATTACCGATATCAATAATCTTCGCGACCCTTTCAACCTCACTGCCACAACTTCAAAGATTGAAGAATAATCTTATGTTTTACGCTTTTCAACTTGGACATCAACCAAAAATCTCTCTAGCCGAAATTAAAACGGTTTTTTTATCTAAAAAAATTGATTTCACCATAAAAACTACACAACAAAATTATTTAATTATCCAAACAAAAAAAAAGTTAAATAGTACTGAACTTATAAAACAATTAGGAGGAACAATAAAAATCTGTTCTGAAATTAAAAGTGATAAAAATAATTTTCTAAAATCTATTAAAGAACATCTTTTTAATGTTCAACCAGAAGGAAAAATTCAATTTTCTTTTCCTGATAAAAAAATGGGATTAGAAATAAAAAAAGAATTAAAAAATAATGGTCGTTCAGCACGCTATATTGAACCAAAAAATAGTGCTACTATTATTCATAATCATTTAATAGAAAAAAAAGGAGATCTCAATATTATTGCAGAACATTTATTTATGACCGAAGCTGTTCAACAATTTGAAGAAATGAGTCAGCGTGATTACGATCGACCCGGTATTGATGACAAATCGGGAATGCTTCCTCCAAAATTAGCTAAAATAATGATCAATCTAGCTTTATCACAAAATATTGATTATAAAAAAAATCTTCTTGATCCATTTTGTGGCTCAGGCACAATCTTGACCGAAGCAGCTGTTATGGGTTATCAAAATCTTTATGGTTCAGATATTTCCGAAAAAGCTATAACTGATACAAAGAAAAATTTAGATTGGATTATCAAAAATTATAATTTAAAAAATATTCAATATCATTTAAATCAAATCAATGTTATTAAACTCTCCCAATCCTTAGATAATAATTCCCTTGATCTTATTATTACTGAACCATACTTAGGTAAACCACTTCATGGTAATGAATCTAATGTTTATTTAACAAAACAAAGTGAAGAATTAAAAAATTTATATCTTCAAGCTTTTGAACAATTCCAAAAAATTTTAAAACCTAATGGAATAATTGTAATAGCTATACCACAATTCAAAACCAAATCTGATTGGATAAAAATAGATTGTATTGATAAAATAAAAAATATTGGCTTTGAAATTATTCCTTTCAATAATGAAAATTATCTTCTTTATCATCGACCAAATCAACATCTCGGTCGAGGAATTTGGCGATTCAAAAAAATATAACCAAAACCATCAAATAATTTAATATTTTAATTATTTTATAAAGTACTAATTGAACAACTTCTCTTGTCATGCCCGCGAAAACCCACTTTGTCATTCCTGCTCTTTTCTTGTTATTCCTGTCCCCGTCTGTTTTCTCTTGTCATTCCCGTCCCCGCCTACGCGAGGATAAACTCCAGCGGGAATCCATCTCATACTTTGTCATTCCCGCGAAGGCGGGAATCTATAAACAACGAACTTATAATATTTTATTATTATCAACCAACACCTCTCCGCCTCCGCTAAAGTTACGAAGAGATAAACCAACACCCCCCTGCCCCCCTCAAGGGGGGAATAGTCTCCTCTACTTTTTAGCGAAACAAGCAAAAAAGAAATAAAAAAATAAATAGAAATGATAATTGTAAATTACAAAAAAGAAAAACAAAAAATCACCTTTATATAAAGATGATTTTTTATTAACATTTTTTTATAAAAATATTTTCTAAAAAAATGTTTGGACCGGCATCGAATCTAAAATAGAAACGATGCCGGGTTGGAAAGAGAGATAATTATTTTTGTCTAATTTTTTTTAGTTCGGTCAGAATTTGACCAATTGTTAAAAACCAAATTAGACCTAATAATAATACCCTGAGAAATAAAAATATGTGAATTCCTATCACTATTAGTGTTAAGCAAAATCCAACAGCTAGTGCCCAGAGTACTTTTATTACTCCTACAAAAACCTTTTCCCTCTTTTCATTTAATTGTTGTAATTTTTCCTCTTTAGTAAAGAAGAAAATTACAGCAACAATTGCAGCAGTCCAAGTTGTAAGTATAGTTAATATACTTAACAACAACATAATGCCTTCTTCAATAAACAATCGCAATACTATTGTTACGAAAAAGGCTACCACCACAGAACACACTAATACAGTAATTTTTCCTATGCTTCTTTTCATTTTTCCTCCTTAGCCATTTGTTTAATATCTTATCCACTATTAGATAAGATAATATTTATTATTTTATCTTTTATTTATTTTTTGTCAATAGAAACTGGTTAATAAGTTTTTTATTATTTTGTAGATAAATAATTTTATTTTCCCTTGTCATTCCTGCTTTTTTCTTGTTATTTCTGTCCCCGTCTGTTTTCTCTTGTCATTCCCGTCCCTGCCTACGCGAGGATAAACTCCAGCGGGAATCTATCTTATCCCTTTGTCATTCCCGTGTAAACGGGAATCTATAAACAACGAACTTATAATATTTTATTAATATCGACCAACACCCCTCCACCTTCGCTAAAGCTTCAGCGACACATAGTCGCGGGAATGACAAAGGAAAACAGACAGGGACGGGAATGACAAGATGAAGTAATAGTAATTACCCCCTTGAGGGGGTAGGGGGTGTTGGCAATTTATTATGGAATAATCTCCTTCACCTTTAACGAGACGAACCAATACTCTTCTGTTTTTAGCGAGACAGGCAAGAGAAGAATGTCAAAGAAAAACAAAAATTACAAAAAATACAAACTACAAATAAAGTTGTTCTACTTCAACATCAGTATAATAATATTTAAGTAAACTAACAAAATTTAAATTTTCATTTTTAGCGCGAAGACTAGCATCACGCTGACTCATGCCCACTCCATGACCTAATTGTCTTTTACCTTTATCATAATTAGTCAATACTGGAACAAGCCATGGTTTATTAGCTCCACCCCAAACACTTGAAAAACTCTTAGTCATACCATTACTATTACCAAAATAAGGTGTAGTAACAATTTCTTTATTATAAGTTACAAATACACCTCTAGTTGCTTCAGCTGCTTTCACTACATTTGGCAAAGCCAATTCTGCTTCATAACCTAAATAAAGTTGATCATAAGTATTACCCAAAACATCAAAAAAAGAATATTTACCTTTACTAGCATAAGCATAATTCCGAGCAGCTACCAAATTAGCTTTTACAAATTCTGGTAAATCATTTTTATTAACCTCTGCCGTACCTTTAACATAATCTTCAATTAAAAGATCATTCACTACATACATTTTTTTATCAATTTCTCCTTGTCTATACTCTAATACTCCTCTATATTTATTAAATAATGATTCTGGATTTACCCAAGTAACAGCTCTAGTAATAAGATTAGATAAATGATATACAGCATGAGGATTAGAAACTGGCTCAAGACGAATAAAATTATTACTTGTAAAATCCAATTCTCCTCCTTTGAAACTATATATTCCATCAACAAATTTAACTACCCCTAACTTCCTAATTGGTAAAATTCCTTTCAATTCTGTACCCGCATAAACATTATAATCATCTTCATAAGAACGAAATTGAATAAAATTACTAGTTGGAGCTAAAATTCCTACTCTGATTCTAGGTTCTACACCTAAACGCAAAGTTTGTTTTACCTTATCCACTTCTTCAATTCCCGTTAGTTCATTAGAAAAAAATGGCTGACGATAACTACTAGGAGCATCTGCAGTAACAATTACAGGAATTTCTATTTCATTAATTATTTTATTGTCATCAATATTTAAAATAAATTTAGCAACATATTCTCCTTTTTTAACAGGAGTGCGAAAATAAATATTCTTTCTTAAAAAACTATTTACTGGAATTTCTTCTTTGGCTTGCATAATCAAATTATTTGAAAGCCAATTGTTATCAGCAAATTCACTGTTATTAGCAGTTATTTTAAAATTTGACCAATTAGTTTTACCAATATTTTGAAAACCGACAATTATTCTAACTGATTCTCCTCCAACAGCAGTAATATTTTTAGGAGAAAGAATTATTCTTTTTAATTCATAACTCTCTTCTTTGGTATTCTCAATAACTGTATTATTAGTATTTGATACTTCAACTGGTTTAATCGCTGGTACTACTTTTATTTTTATATAAAAATAACCACCTTTTATCCAAGAATAATTTTCTGAAGCTAAATAAAATTTTTCTATATAATCACCAGTCTTAGTTGGAGCTTTTAATTTTATTTCTAAACTTCCAATCTGACCTGGAGCAACTGTAGCAGACATTTTTCCTGTTTGCTTAGAACTAATCCAACCAGTAGTTTGAAAAATAGAATTACGATATCTCGGTTCCATAGTATAAGCTGAAACATAATTTGCTCCTGTATTTTTCCAAGTTTTAGTCCCTATGTTTTTAAATTTAAAAGTAACTGTTTTAGTAGTACCAGCTTCAATTTCTATTGGATCATTAATAGACTGCGAAACATATTGAGCAGAATATCCAACATCTCTTACTACTACTTCTGGTTCAGCTGCATATATAACATCACTACTTAAAAAAGTAAAAAATAGTAAAAACCCTAAAAAAATAAAACTTAAATATATCTTCTTTTTCATCATAAAAATAAAAATAAAATTAGTAATATTATTATAACATAAAAAATCTTTATTTTGAATGACTAATTATCAATAAAATCAAAAAATAAAAAACATTTTGTAAAACAAAATTATAATAAGCTAAAAATAATTTTAAATTATTCTGATAATTCTTTTGCTCCACTTAAATCCACACTCAAAAGATGACTAATACCATCATTACCCATAGTTACCCCATAAAGAGCATCTGCAGCATGCATGGTTACACGGTTATGAGTAATTACTATAAATTGAGACAACATTGATAATTCATGTAATATTTTGGTAAAACGCAAAGTATTAGCTTCATCTAAAGCAGCTTCTACTTCATCCAAAACTACAAATGGAGGTGGATTGGTATGAAGAATTGCACAAACCAAAGCAATTGAAGTTAAAGTTCTTTCTCCACCTGATAATGCTTGAATATTTTTTATTTTTTTACCCGGAGGACAAGCTGTTACTTCAATCCCGATTAACATTTTTTGTTTTTTATTTTTTGATTCAATTATTTCTTTTGATTCTTCCAAAACTTCTGATAAATCTTCTTCCATTTCTTCTTCTCCTTCTTTATTTAATTTTACTTCACCATAAACTTCAGTTAAATCAGCTTTGCCACCTTCAAATAAAATTTCAAAATAACGCGCAAATTCCTTTTTAATTTGTTTGAAAGCTTTATCTCGTTTCTTTTTCATCATTTCATCCAATTCTTTAATTAATTGTTCCAAATCTTTCATAGCTTTTTGTAAATCATCTAATTGCGTAGTTAAATAATCATGCTTCTTTTTGGTTTCTTTGTATTCTTCCACCACTTCATCATCTATTCCACCAATTAAACTAAGCTGATATTTTAATTTTTGAATTTTTTGTTGTAATTCTTCCAATTGATCAGGAGAAACTATTTCAACACCTTTTTCTAAAATTGTTTGTAAACTACAATGTAATTCTTGATAAACTTCATTATTTAAATTTTCTTGTCTAGTTTCTAATTTAGCAATATCTACTTGTTTTTCATTGCGTTCATCCAAAATAACATTTAATTTCTTTTGTTCTTCCTGCATCATTTCTTGTAAAACAAAAATTCTTTTTTTCTTTTCTTCTTCTGCTCGATTGAAATCTTCCATTTGTCTGGAAACTTCTAATAATTCTTTGTCTTTAATTGAAATTCTCTCTTCAAGTTGATCTTTTTCTAAAGAAATATTTTTCATGCTTTCATGATATTCTTCTGGACTCATCGTATAAAGAGAAAGTTCCTGCTCTAAAGCAGCCAATTCTTTATCTAATTCTTGTTTTTGAGTACCAAACATATCAGCGCGACTAGTAGCTACTTGAACTTGAGATTGTAAAGATAATAATTGTTCTTGATTGTCATTATATTTTTTTTCTATTTTTAATAAATCTTCTTGCCAAATCAATAATTTTTCTTCAAAATTACTAATTTCACTTTCTCTTAAATAAGGAGAATCGCCATAAGTAAAACTCATGCCTTTTTGTTTTTCCTTACGACGAAAACCACCTTTCATACTTCCAGAAATTTCTAAAATATCTCCTTCCAAAGTTACCATACGCACTCTACCAATTCCAATCTCACGAGCAATATCTACATTTTCTACAATCAAAGTATTACCCAAAACATAAGAAAAAATATTATCAAATTTTTGATCAAAACTAATCAAGTCAACAGCAAATCCATGTACCCCATCTTTTTCTAAAAAATTTTGAATATCTTGACTTTGAAAACGAGGTTTAATTTTATTTAATGGTAAAAAAGTAGCTACTCCTAATTGTTGACGACGCAAATATTCTATACAACTTTGTGCAGTCCTATCTGTATCTACCACTATTGAAGTTAAATGACCTCCAGCCGCCACATCCAAAGCTTCACGATATTTTTCTGCTACTTCACCAAGTTGAGCTACTGTCCCATAAACATTACCTAAACGATGGCGTTCTTGTAAAATTGCTTGTACTGCTTGTACTCCAGAATATTGAAGATAATTTTGTTCACTCTTAGCTTGAAGCATTTTTTGTTCAACATTAGCAATTTTACCTTTTAGTTCAGCTCTTTCTATCAAAACATTATCAATTTCTCGCTTTTTTTGTAAAATTTCTTTAGTAGCTTTTTCTACCAATTCCTCAGCTTCAGTTAAAATATGAGCAACTTTTTCATTCTCATATTTCTTTTCTTCAATTTTATTTTCTAACCAACCAATATTTTGTTTACCAACTTTGGTATATTCTGCTTGTAACTTACCTTGTAAAATTGCTCGGTCTTTTTCTAAAATATTTTTTTCTCGTAAAATTTCTTGATATTTTTTTTGTAAATTATCAAATATATCTTGTCTAGATTCTTCTTTAGCCAAACCTGCTAATTCAATTTGAACACTTTCTAAACGATTATTAACTTCTTGATAATTTTTATTTATATTCCCCAATTCAATAGACAAAGATTGTAATTGTTCCTGATTTTTAGTGTTAAGTGTAAAAAAATATTGTTCTTGAGCTTCTCTTAAATTTATTTCAATTTCTTGGCGTTGTTCTAATTTTTTCACTTGTCTGGATAAACTACGCAAATGAGGAGAAACTTCATTCAAGAGTAATTCTGCTTGTTCTATATTTTCTTTAGTTCGATACATTTTAAGCGTTGCTTGATGACGTTTGATTTGAAATTCTTTGATACCGCAAGCTTCATCAAAAAAATCTTTACGCTCTTGTGAAGATTGAAGTAACATCCGATCAATCATACCTTGACCAATTAAACTATAAGAACCTTGACCAAATTGAGCTTTAGCCAAAAGTAATTGTAAATCTAATAACCGTACTTGATTGCCATTTAATAAATAATCACTATCGCCAGAACGATAATATCTACGGGTAATTATTACTTCAGCATAATCAATAGGAATTCTTTTATCAGAATTATCTAAAGTCAAAGTAACACTTGCCATTCCCATTTGACCCTTAGATTCAGAACCAGCAAAAATAATATCTTCTCCTTTTTTTCCACGCAACATTTTCATACTCTGCTCACCCATTACCCAACGAATTGCATCTACTACATTACTTTTACCAGAACCATTAGGACCTACCACAGTTGTAATACTATTTTTACCATTTTTTGGTGCCAAAAAATCTAACTTGACTTTTTCAGCAAATGATTTGAAACCATAAATTTCTAAACTTTTCAAATACATAATAAACTAAATGATAAAATTAAAAATAACTTTACCAAGAATTTTAGATAATTATACCAGTTTTCATAAAAAAATAAAAGACCAATATATAATCCTCTCTTGACAAATGTGTTATTATAAACTAATATATATTGTTCACTAAAATTATGAATCAAATCCTTAAACAAATATACAATCAAATTATTACTGCCCAGCATATTTTGCTGGTTACTCATCAAAATCCAGACGGAGACGCTGTGGGTTCAGTTTCAGCTATGTCACATTTTTTACAAAAAATAAATAAACCACACCAAACTTATTGTGTTCATAATACTCCAGAAAAATTGAAAAAATATCCTCATATAATTAATTTACAAAATGATATTCAAGTCTGGTCAGACGAAAGTATAGATTTAATTATTATTATGGATTGTGGCGATCTTAAATATGCTGGAATAGAAGAGTTTGTTAAAAAAATAACTCATTCTCCAATGATTATAAATATTGATCATCATAATACTAATAAAAAATTTGGTCATATCAATTTAGTAGTTAGTCAAGCATCTTCTACCACAGAAATTCTTTATAATTTTTTCAAAAAAAATAATTTACCCATAACTAAACAAATATCTTTTTGTTTGTTAATTGGACTAATAACAGATACTGAAAATTTCACTAATCCTGGCACCAATAGTCAATCTCTTTCAATTGCCAGTCATTTAATTGAAAATGGGGCTAATTTTAATTTAATAAAAAATATTTTTATTAAAAATAAAAGTATTAATATTTTAAAATTATGGGGAGAAATTTTTTATCGTTTAGACAAACATGAAGCAACTGATATAGTCTATACTTATGTTACTCAAAAAGATTTACAAGAAAAAAATCTTACTGACAATGAAGTAGAAGGTATTGCTAATTTTCTCAATAATCTTGAAGAAGGTAAAGCTTGTTTGGTCTTAAAAGAATTAACTGAAGGAAAAGTAAAAGGTAGTTTTCGCACGACTAGAGATGATGTAGATGTTTCCGCTTTAGCTCAACTCTTTGGTGGTGGTGGACATAAAAAAGCAGCTGGTTTTACTATGGAAGGTGATATTCAAGAAGTAATAAAAAAAATTTGGGAAACATTGCAAAATAAGATAAAATAAGTTAAAATATACTTGGTTATCTCTCCTGTATAATTTCAAAGAGCTAAAATTAATATAATATATGTCAAATAAAGAATTAACTTCACAATTCCTCATTCCAACAGTCATTGAAAAAACTAATTATGGTGAACGAGCTTATGATATTTATTCTCGTTTACTCAAAGATAGAATAATTTTTCTAGGTACAGAAATTAATGATCATATTGCTAATGTTATAATTGCTCAACTTTTATTTTTAGAAAATCAAGATCCAGATAAAGATATTAAAATATATATAAATTCTCCTGGTGGTTCAGTCACAGCTGGTCTAGCAATTTATGATACTATTCAATATATCAAACCTGATGTTGCTACAATTTGTGTAGGTATGGCAGCTAGTATGGCTTCCGTACTTTTAGCTTCTGGTACCAAAGGTAAAAGATTTTGTCTTCCTAATAGTGAAGTCATGATTCATCAAGTAATGGGAGGAATGCAAGGACAAGCTAGTGACATAAAAATTCATGCTGAAAGAATATTACAAATCAAAGATAAGTTAAATCAAATATTACAAAAACATACTGGCAAAGACATGAAAACCATAGAAAAAGATTCTGATCGTGATCATTTTATGACAGCAGAAGAAGCAGTTCAATATGGATTGATTGATAAAGTCATTGAATAATATAAAATCTATACTAAAACAATAATAAAAACAAAACACCCCGTACTAAAAATACGAGGTGTGTTTATTTTTTATTTTATGAAGAATAAATCTTCAAATACCGTATCCAGAAGGCGTGTTGTAGTCATAAGCGAGTCGGAACCTGCTCTAGCCTATTTCACGCCCCCATGCTTGTATTTGGACACAGAGAATCAATAACTTTTGAGAATAATTAATGATTCTCTTTTTCCAATTATTATTAACAACCAGACCGCTTATCATAACAAAAAATACCCTTGTTGTCAAGAGTATAGTTGTGGATAAAAATAATTTTGGCTAATTTTAGCTATTTTCTTCAATTTCATCAATGCTTATATCTTCAACCAAAGGTAAATTATTCTCCTCAATTGAAACATCTAAATTTTCTTCTTCAATAACAATTTCTTCTTTACCAACCAAACAAATCATTGGCAAAGAACGATAATGACTTTCAAAAATCTTATTTTCTACTGTACCATCAGCAAATTTTCTAGTATAAGTAAAATGAGCATTGGCTCCTCTAAAAGCATTTTGACAAGTTTTTTCTCCAGGAGCTAATTTAGTAGTCTCAATATTTTTTGCTGGCCCATAAGGAATCCATTTATCAACCACTGGATGAGTATATGAACCTTGTCTACCATCACTCGTACCCCACAAAGTAAAAAATAATTGTTCTGTAGCTACATCCATGTATGTTTGAATCAAAATATAATTATTTGTATCATTTTTAAATTTAAAATCTGGAGCTGGATCATAAACTGTTGCATCTGTGCCCGGCAAATGATTAACTGGATCATTATAATGAGAAATAATTAAAGAATGATTTCGGCGTTCTACAATTTCCATTCCTGAATTCATTGCCATACGAAAAAGAGTAGTTCCAATTTGACAAAGACCTCCACCAATTTCAGCTTTCATTTCATCTCCTTTGATAACTAATTCTGGAACATAACCACCTTCAAAAGTAAAAGGTTTGGTATATTCAACTGTTGAAAATATTTCTCCTGGTTTTATAAGCAAACCATTTAATTTATTAACAGCATTTCTAATATTTTTTATACGACTGATAGAGCTATGAGAATAATCAGAAATACCAACACCCAAAATCTCTGAAATACCTAAATTATTCGCCTCACCAGTATTTATTTTTGGTTCAGTTATTTGCACTTCAATTGAAACTTCTTTGATAATTTCATTATCCTGAAAAGTTCTAGTAATAAAAGCCTGATTTATTTTTTCATAAGTTTTTTCAAGATCTACTTCTACTCCAGTTCTAGAACCTTGAAATTCTATTACACGACCATTTGAATCAGTTTCAAATTTAGCATTTTGTGCTTGAACATTTATTTTATTTGCCACTTCTTCTTGTAAGAATTTTAAAACTTTTTCTTTATTCAAACCAAAAGCAAATCCTTTTTCTTGAGGTTGAACTTCAAGCCAAAACTTTAATTTTTGTAAATCCAAAATCCATTCTCTAGAAAAATTAATCTGTGGATCTTTAAAAGTTAATTTTAAGTCACCCTTACTAAAAATACTTTCTAAACGATCAATAATTGTTAAAACATCATCCTCCAAAACTTCTGGTTCATATTTTTTTAATAATAAATCAACTTTAACTGTCTCAAGTCTTTTCCATTGTTCAAGAGCTTTGTCTAAAGAAGAATTATAATCAAATATAAACCCAATTGTAGAACTAGTCACTTGGTAATCCAACGGAGCAATAGATTCAATTATCACATTAGCATTAGCTGGTTTTTGTTCAAAATTTATTAAATTATCTTGTAAAATACTTAATAAATTATCCCTATCTATATAAAAATGACTTAAAGGTAGATCTATTTTTCTAAATCTAATTTGTAAAGCACGAAAAGAATTAGATATTATATTTCCTTCCTTACCATAAGCAAGTAAAAAGTCTGTTTCTTTTTCAATATCTTGTCTAATTAAATCAATTGAACCGCCTTCACTTACTAATACTGGATAAATAATTAAATCTTTTTTAACATTATCCACTTGGTAACTAAAAGTAAGTCCAGTTTCAATCAATTTATCATTCATCTTTTCTAAAAAAGCTGTTAATTCTTCTCTCTCCATACCACCTATGGGAACATTTCCAACTTTTATGCCAGGTAAAACTTTTGTTTCATAAAATTTACCATAAACTAATACAGTGCTAAATAAAACAACTCCTAAAATAAAAAGAATAAACAAAAAAATTCCTATTTGACGCCATGAAAAAGGAAATTTAATTTTTTTAGTTATTTTATTTAATTTTTCTTCCACAAATTATTCTTCTACAATAAAAATAGGGACTTTGGTTTCCATTTTTTGTTTGGGAATTGTAATCAAAAGTACACCATTATTATATTCTGCTTTGGCCATTTCTGTCTTAACATCAACTGGTAAAACAATTGAACGAGAAAATTTTCCCCAATAACATTCTTGATGAAAATAATCTTCAATCATTAATTTACTCATAGGTGATTGTCTCACACCACGAATAGTTAATAAATCATTACGAAGATAAACTTCTAATTTTTCTGGTATTGCTCCAGCAATAGTAGAAACAATTACTACTTCAGTCTCTGTTTGAGCCACATCCACAGCTAATTGACCTTCTACAGCTAATTGACTTACACGATCATCAGCTTGCCAATCTTCTAATAAACTAAAATCAGTTGGCTTAATACCAATAGGATTATTTTTTTCAGCTTTAATAATCATTTCAAAAATTGGATCATTTTTATTAATTTTTTTCATACTTTTATATTATATCAAAATTATACCAAATAATAAAATAAAATTAAACTAGTCTTGACTATTCAGCTATTATTTTGTAAAATACTTCCGTCTTTATGTACTCTAAAAAGAGTAAAGGAGAGATGGCCGAGCTGGCTGAAGGCACCACACTGCTAACGTGGCAGGGAGTAAAATCCCTCGCGAGTTCGAATCTCGCTCTCTCCGCTTTTACTTTATTAAAGTTCTAAAAAGCATAATGGAGAGGTGGCCGAGTGGTTGAAGGCAACAGTTTACTAAACTGTCGTCCGCGCAAGCGGATCTAGGGTTCGAATCCCTATCTCTCCGCCAAAATAAAATAATCTACACTATAATTTTATATAATATTCATTATATTTTAATACTTTAATGGAGAGGTGGCCGAGTGGTTGAAGGCAACAGTCTTGAAAACTGTCGTGCCCGAAAGGGTACCGCGAGTTCGAATCTCGCTCTCTCCGCCAAGTTTTACTCTAATCTTAAATTATTCAATTCTAAACTAATTAAATATAATTAAAATACAAGTTTAGATTTAAATTATAAATAGGTTTTATAAAAATGAATTAAGTGAAATTTTACTCAATTTTGTTTTTTAAACTTGATAAAACATGAGTAATAAAATTACTGAAAAATATTTTGAACACAATAATTTTGCAGATCATGAAAAAAGAGTGCTCAAAGAAATAATGATTAAAACAAATTTTCAACCAGAAAAAGAAATTTTTCGTGGTCAAATTTATAATAAAGATAAAGTTGGTAGTTTAATTTACAAAGGCATTTGGCAGAATAATCCAACAGTATTGAAAATCCAATGGCTTCAACCAGATATTGATGAGATTGACATGATCAATAGATTTAATAAACAAAACAAAAGTACAAAAATTAGATTACCAAAATTATATGACGGCTCAAAATGGAATGAACAAGATGGTTACGGCTACCTACTTTTAGAATATATTAACGCACCACAAATATATAAACCTCCTTTCGCTGATCAAGAGCAAATAAAAAATTTTTGCGCTCTTTATCAAGAATACAAAATGAAGTGTTTATGTGATCCATTCGTTAAACAAGAACCAAACGAACAAAGTAGCTTAGTTTTTACAACTCAACGTGTTTCTCATTGGACAAAAATCGCGCAAAGCAAAGGACATTTGTCTAAAACTGAAATTAAAAATGTAGAAAAATTTCTTTTTCTAGCTGGACAACATCTACTATCAATAAAAATGGAATTCATGCATGGACATTTAACTTATGATGATATTTTCAAACTATCAGAAGAACAGTATATATTAATGTCAAATTTGTTTTGGTCTTATCGTCCAGAATTCTATGATATTACTTTTCATCTTTGGGCAAGTATTAAAAATTTACGCGACCAAAGCATAACTATTGAACAAGTAATTGAATATTTACAAAATTGGCTAGAAGAATATAAAAAACTTCCAATCATAATACAAGATACTGATTTTGAAAGAAAATTTAACATGATGATGGCCGAACGCTGTATTGGCGCATTGTTAGTGGATATTCAAAATCAAAATTATGAAAATGATCGTAATAATTTTATTGTTCATTTAACTAAATTATTCAGAGATTTATTTAAGCACTTTACAGATAAACTAGAAAAAACAAAAATTGAGTAAAATTTAAATTATACTATACTTTCATTTCAATTCTTAATAAAAAAGAAAATAAAATAAACATTGGCATAAAATTTTAGAAGCAACTGGAAAAAATAAAAATAATCCTAAACAATATTTTGCTTCACAAAACAAAACTTTTAATTACAGTTAATAACACAACGAGTGTCTAGTTACAGCTTTTATTCGAAACCACCAATTTTTATTTTCATAAAATATTTACGATTTTAATGTCGTAATTTTTTTTATTTTATAAAAAATATTATTAAAAAATAATAATCTTTTTTTAACTTATTTATAAATAATTATAAAAACTTTTTTCTTTACAAAATCAAAATATTTTGATAAAATTAAAATAGAAAATCCAAATTTTCTTATACAACATTAACCAAAATTGAATCAATTATAGTTACTAAATCAACAACTTAAACCGTTGCTAAAATTGTTAAAGGTTTGGATGTTTCTATTAATGAGCTTATAAAATAATTATGCAAAAACCATACTACAAAAAATCAAATTTCACTTTATACAATGCAGATTCTCTGGAATTAATGAAAAAACTACCAGAAAATTCTGTTGATATGATTTTTGCCGATCCTCCTTATTTTTTATCAAGCGGTTCCTTTACTTGTCAAAATGGAAAAATGGTGAGCGTAAAAAAAGGAGATTGGGATCTTAGTAATGGAACAAAAAAGAATTTTGAATTTCATCTTTCATGGATCAAAGAATGTCGCCGAATTTTGAAACCAAACGGAACAATTTGGATTAGCGGAACATATCACTCAATTTATCAATGCGGTTTTGCATTGGAAATAGAAAAATTTCACTTTTTAAATGATATTATATGGTTTAAACCAAATGCTTCACCAAATTTGAGTTGTAGATTTTTTACTGCCAGTCACGAAACTTTGCTTTGGGCGAGAAAAGAAAAAAAAGCAAAACACACTTTCAATTATGATTTAATGAAAAATGGAGATTGGTCAGAAGATCAGATAAAAAAACCCGGCTTGCAAATGAGATCTGTTTGGTCAATCAATACGCCAAAACCTATTGAAAAAAAATTTGGCAAACATCCAACACAGAAATCTTTTGATTTACTTAAAAGAATTGTATTAGCAAGTACAAACAAAGGCGATTTAATCTTAGATCCTTTTACTGGAAGCTCAACAACAGGGCTTGCGGCCTATCTTTATGGTAGAAATTTTATTGGTATAGATAATGAAAAACAATATCTTGATTTATCTATCAAAAGATTTGAGGAACTAGATAAAAACATGAAAAATAAACGCAATAAAAAAATAATATGAAAATAGTTACAAGAACAACCGCAATAAATAATTTAAAAAAGCATATCGGAAAAGATCTACGAAAACTTGCTTTACAGTATGGAATTACAACTTACGAAACAGGAAAACAAAACAAGGGCTGGAAAGGTTTAGTTTTAGAAAGATTGGCAGGATTGGAAAATAACGTTTCAAAAGCACCAAACGGACTTTCGTATGAATTAAAGTCAGTCAGTTTTCATAAAGTAAAAAATGAACTTGCACCAAAAGAAACAATGGCGATTACAATGATTAACCCAGAAGAACTAAAACAACATTCATTTTTTGAAAGTCATTGTTGGACAAAACTAAAATCAATCGTATTTTGTGCTGTTATGTGGCACGGTCAAAATTCTGAAAGTGCTGAATTATTAAAAGTCGCAAGTTTAGATTTTGCCGAAGATGATGACCTTATCAAAGAAATAAAAGCTGACTATGATTTTATACGAGAAAAACTTATCAAACATGGCTTTGAAAGTTTAACAGGAAAAGACGGAAAATGGATACAAGCAAGAACAAAAGGAACTGGCGGAATAAATCCTAGAACTGGAAAACGTCGTCCAATTACTCGTGCATTTTACGCAAGAACAAGTTTAGTTAAAAAAATTTTTGAAATAGCAAGTTAATTTTTAAAAAATTATACCTACAAAAAATTTATCAAAAAAAATTCTGAAACTTTTAAAAAAATAAGCCAAATTTCTTTGGCTTATTTTATTATATCAATTAACAACTAATAACTATTAACTTTATTTCTAGTTATTATACCAAAATAACCAGCAGTAGGACTAATATTATTGGCAACTTGGAATCTAGAGAGAGCTTGTCTAGTAAAAGCACCGAACTTTTCAGTTTCATTACCAGGAGATCCAGGTCCAGTATTAGTAAGAATAAAGCCATGTGTGTTTAAAAATATTTGTAGTTGTTTAACATCAGTTCCAGTAATACCAGTGTATAAATCTCTGGTAAAGATATATTTGTTGTTTGGTTTTATTTCTGGTTTTGGAGTGTCTTTAATACATTTAGCTTCATGAATAGCTTTAATTTTCTTTAGGGTAGTAGTATAGACATAACCAGTTCCCTTGCTTAATCCCCAAGGTTTTAAGACTTCATCAGCATATCTCTCTTGCCATTTAATAACAGCCTCTCTGGTTTGGCTAGAATAGATACCGTCAATTTTGAGATTAAATTCTTCATAGGTGTTAAGAAATTCTTGCAAGAGTTTAACTTCAGCTGGATTATTATCTTTAGAACCATATTTAATTGGAGTTTTAGGATAGAGAGGGACTTGGCAAGAAACTTTGTTTGCTTCTTCTTTAATAATTTTATCTGATTTTAAGGTAATAGTGCTATGAGCAAGAGCTTCATTAGATGAGCGACCATAGAGAGTATAGAATTTAACATAAACAGTATATTTACCATCTGGACAAATTGTTTTATTTAAACATAGATCCCATTGTTTAGTAGGTGTATAATCTTCTTGAGTAGCCTTTGTAAAATCATCAGTCATAGAAATAGCCATTTTTTTGACATCTTTTCCAGCATTGAATGTTAAAGTGACTTTACGATTAGCAGTAGTAGTAGCGTTATTATTTATTTTAACGGCAAAGCCGTCTTTAGGAACAAGAGGGTTAACAAAACAAGCAAAACATCCACTGCTTTTCTTTCCTGTGTTAGTGTTATTAACTGGATCAGGAGAATAAGTAACTGTGTTATCTGTAAAAGTAGCGGCTTGATTGAGATTGGTAGCTAAGTCAGTTAAAACATTAGCAGGAATATTAGCAGTTACTATATCTCCAGCTGTTAAATTACTTACTTCAACCTCATATTCTGTATCATTGATCTTGGTAATTTTCTTTACTTCAGCAGTAGTACTTCCTGAAAGAATAATATCTTCTTTAGTAAAAGTTGCTTCTCTAATTTTTTCTGAGAAAATTACTGTGTATTTAATAGAATCTGTTTTAGCTGGATCTGTTTGGGTACTAGATTGATTGATGGTGAGGGTAGGAGGAGTGTTATCGTAAGTGACAGAACGATCAAGAGAGGTAGCTTCAAGATTATTATTTCCAAATAAATCTGTACATACTCCTGCAGGTATATTAATGGTAACTGTTTCTCCATCAGTTAAATTATTTACTTCTAACTCATATTTATTATCTCCAATCTTTCTAAGATTACCTTTTTGATAAGTCATACTTCCAGTTATCATAATATCTTCTTTAGTAAAAGTTGCTTCATTAATTGGCTCAGAAAAACTGATATTAAATTTTACTGAATTTATATTAGTAGGATTTATTTGTCCCTCTCCTAAACTAACTTTAACTATTGGAGGAATAATATCTTTCTCTAATGTTGTTGTAGCTGTTGCTTCGTTTCCTACTGCATCTGTTTGTTTTACTGATACATAAATATCTCCATCAGGATAAGTAGAAAGATCAATAGGTAAACTCCATACTCCTCCATTTATTCCATTTGTACATCTTGTCATATATGGTTGTGTAATCATAATCACAACTGGATCATTATCATCTACCGTACAGCCACCTGATAAAGTATAATTTACTTGATTATTAAAATTAACTTTTGCAGGATTATTTATAGTTACTACAGGAGGAATTTTATCAATAATAAAATTATCTACTCTTGCTATAGAAGAATTTTTGGCTTTATCTTTTGCTTCAATAACTAAATTACCTGAACTAGTAATTGTTAAAGTACAATTTACTATAGACTTATTAGTATGATCTGTATTACAAAATAATTTATTCTCCGCTATACCAGCTGTTGTAGACGCATGTATACTAATATCATCAGCAAAAAAATCAACCTCATCAGTAACAGTAATTGTGACATCAGTAATATCATTGTTTTTGGCTTTAGTAGGTGCAGAAATAATTATTTTAGGAGCTTCTGTATCATAAAAATACTTTTGTAAATTCTTCCCTGCTTCAGCAATACCAGTTTCATTAGCTTGAACTTCAAGCATACCAGTTTTTTTAATACCTGATATTTTACAATTTACAGGAGAAACATAAGGTGTGGTAGTACCACCATCTCCACCTTTACATTCAGTAATTGAAGCTCCTGCCCCCGCAACTTCACCAAAAAGCCCAATATTAGTAATTTTATGACTTGAAGTAGATGCAGTAATTTTTACAGTTGTATCATTGATAGCTTCATTGCTAATTATAGTAGGAGCATTTATTTCAATTACTGGTGGAAAAGTAATTCTTCTAGAAGTTGAATTACCAGTATTATCATAAGCTGTAATTTCTACTCCATGAGATACTTTACTAGGATCTAGTTCTATTACACGAGATATTATTCCTGGAACATAATTAATTGGAATAGTTATTTTAGTTGATGATGTATTAAAAAAAGTCAATCCATAACCAGTTACTCCTGTAGGATCCTCAGCTTTAAATGAAACAGTTGGTTTATATATACTACCTGAAGAAGTAATGCTTACATTAGCTACAGTAAAAGTTGGACCAAATGTATCTATAATATATCCCGGCTCTTCAGCAATAGAAGTATGACCAGCGTCATCAGTAGCATAAAGAATTAAACTACCAGAAGTCGTAATAGTAACTTTACATCTTATAACCAAATGATTTCCAGGAACAGGGTTATTATTTTTATAAGAAAAATCCGTTGATGTTGTATTTGAAGTTGTAGGCCAACATGTAATACTGTTAGGATAGATAGCAGCAACACTTGAGGTGTCTAAACCTACAGAAGCAATAGAAAATCTATCACTTACTTCAAATTCTGTGCTGGTTATAAAACCTTTAGCCACTTTAACTCCTGGAAAAAATGTAATTACTGGTCCTACATCATCAATATCTTTAACAGTTATTACAAATACTGCCTCTGAATATTGTCCCAAAGGATCAGTTGCTCGTACTCTAATAGTGTATTTATTTCTATTATTAGGATCAGCCGAGCCTTCTGGATTTTCAAAATCAGGCGCTACTAAAAATACTAATTGTCCTGTAGTTGGATTAAGAGCAAATTTTTGATTATCATCACTACCTTCTCCAGAAACAAGAGTGTAAATAATAGTTGCTGCTTCATCAACTGCTGAAATTTCGCCTACCACTGTTGAGTTTTCATCAATTTCTGTTTTATCTAAACTTAAATTAGTTGGCGGACAATTTTTTCCCGCATCTGTAATATTCCAATTATATGTATTTGTTAAAAAATCTTTAGCTGGTTTAGCATTACAATAATAAACACCATCTGCTCCAAAAGCTAAATCTGATTTGACATTTTGTCCTCGCCAACTATTTAATAATTTATCATAATTACTTGCTTTTAATCCAGAATTGCTAAGAAAATTAGTAAAATCTGTAACACCTTCAACATTCCAAGATGAAAGATCTTGATTAAATGCCTTTGCGTTGTTTAACAAAGTAATCATATTGGTAACATTTGCAGTATTCCAATTATTGATTGGCTGATTGAACAAAATAGCGCCTCTAAACATACCTGACATCACAGTAGTACTGGAAGTATCCCAACTATTCAAAGGCTGATTAAAAGATACAGCATTTTCAAATAATCTATCCATATTAGATACTTTTGAAACATTCCAATTACCTATTGGCTGATTAAAAGCAGTAGCGCCTTTAAACATATACCCCATGTTTGTTAGACTATTAGTATTCCAAGAAGTAATATCTTGATTAAACGGAGTATTCATAAACATACCTGCCATATTTATCACATTTTCTGTTTTCCAATTTCCAATCGGTTGATCAAATTTTGTAGCTCCACTAAACATATTTGACATGTTAATAACATTTATTGTGTTCCAACTACCAATATTTTGATTAAAACTAGAAGCATTATTAAACATGGCATGCATAGTAGTAACTTTACCAGTATTCCAATTTCCAATAGGAGCATTAAATTTAGGAGTATCTCTAAACATAACTGCCATACTAGTTACATTTTTAGTATCCCATCTATTCATAGATGTATGTCCTTCAAAATTAGTAGTCTTTTCAAAAGCATAATTCATATCTTTAACTTGTGATAAATCAGGTATATCAGTAGCAGTTAATTTCATATTAACCATACTTTGAAAAGCTCTATTAAAACTTGACCATTTAATATTTCCCCATTGTTTAATTTCTAAAAGTTTTGCTTTTTCATCAGTAGTTAAACCTGGAGCATAAAAAGCTATGGGTGCAAGAGATCTAATACAAATATCATAAGTGCCAGCAGTTTTATAATCATGAGTAGTTTTAGTTTCATAAATTACTTCATCAAAATTACCATCACAAGTCCAATCAACCTCATAATAACCTGTCATTCCTGATAATTGAAAATTTAAGGTAACTTTGGTTGGTTCAGTAGCTCCAGCAACATTAGTTTGCCAACGAGTAACAAACAAAGTTGGATCATAAGAAGCCTGAGCAAAAAGAACTAGTTTAAATAAAACAAAAAAACTAAAAACTAATACTAATAAAGCTATTATCATCAGCTTTTTTTGTTTATTAAATAAATTTAATATTACAGACATATATTTTTATTAAATTTAACAATTTTATACAATTTAAAAACTTCTTTCTCTTATAATTATAGCAAAGAAAATAGAAAAATAGAATAGATTTAAACGCAATAAACAAAACCAAAAATACCACCTATAAATATTGCAATTTTCACTTTTATATTTTTAATTTATCCTCTTGCTAAAGTAAAACCAATTACTTTTTTTACTCCTTTTTCTTTTAAAACTTTAGCGCAAGCCTGCATAGTACTTCCTGTAGTAAAAACATCATCCACCAATATAATTGTTGAAGAAATATTTTTACCTAATAAAGCAAAAGCCTCATTAATATTTTCTGCTCTTTCTTTTTTATTTAATTTAGCTTGTTGTTTGGTATATCTAATTCTTTTTAAATTTTTATTTATTGGTAAAGATAAAATCTCTGCTAAAGATTCAGCAATAATTTCCGCTTGATTGAATCCTCTTTCAGCATATCTTTTTTTATGAAGAGGTACTAATACTATCTCAGTTGCCTCAGTAAATAAACTAGAATTTTTTTGACAAAATTCAATAATAATTTTTTTAATTAAATCTTCTAAATCTTCAGCATAATTATATTTCAAATTATAAATAATTTTACCAATTATTTCTTGTTCAGAATATTTTAAAATAGCTATTTCTTTATCCAAAAATGATTGTTCTAAGCAATTAGCACAACATTCACCATACTCAGTAGGTAAATGACAAACTGGACAAAAAAATCTTCCTGATAAATCTAACTTTTTATAACAATCTTCACAAAGCCAATCTCCTTCTTTATTACAATCTAAACAGTATATTGGAAAAATATAATCTTTAATTTGTTTAATAAAAACAAGCAATCTATGCTTGTTTTTTAATAATTTTATTTTCATGTTTTTAATCCCAATAAAAACCATTAACCTTCCAATCACCCTTTTCTTTATTTAATTCTACTCGACCTGTTCGCTGTTTCAATTCTAAACCTTCAGCCGACATTAATTGTTGTTGTGTATCCACTTCTATCATTGCAGAATTATTATCAATATTCAAAATTCTACTTGCTATTACTGAAGTCGTTATACCTTGATACTCAGTGGCTAAACTAGTTCTTTGGCTTTCTAACCATCTAGCCATAATTGGAGTACTCATTGGTAAAACATCATCAATATTTTGATTATTATTTTGATTGGAATTTGTAGCAAATCTTTCTACAAATATTTTTGCTACTTGTTTGGCATAGACTGACATATCAACTGGCACTCTTTCTGCTGTACTGATAGGTTTACTAATATCAGTTGTAGGAATCGTTGGTTGATCAGTAATGCTTGTAGGAGTAGAAGTGCTAATAATACCACTTTTAATTCCTAAATCTACAATTAGATTACTACGAAATAAATAATAAACTAATAAAATAGCTATTACCAAACCAGAGCTAATACCAATAATTATAAAAAGTTTTTTTCGTAAAGTAAGCATAGTTATAAAATTAATTATTATTTTCTAATTTATTATCCAAACATCTGTTCATCAAATTCTCTTTTCGCTTTTTCAATTTCTAAAAGTTGTTTAGGATCTGTAGTTACTAATTGATCTTCAGTATAAGAAGCAACCACTTTTATAGCCGCATGTTTCAAACCAGCAAAAAATATTCCTTCTCCAACAGCGCTTTCCAAAAGAAGATATTTTTCTCCTTCAGTTAACATAAAAGTTTTTTGTACCATATCAATAGAAGCTGGAGATTGACGCATCAGTAATTGTAAAGCGGAGTTAGTTACTATTGATTGACCATATTGAGAACGCAAAAAGTCATTTACATCCTGAGTAATAGTTGTTACTCCTAAATAATATTTACGACAACGCTTAATCAAAGCATAAACAAATTTAGCGCTATCTTCATTTTGCATTAACCACCAAGCTTCATCAATAATCAACAATCTTTTCTTTCTTTCACTACGAACAATATTCCAAACATGATTTATCAAATTATAAATCGCCATTGGACGCAATTCATCTTCCAAATCACGAACACTAAATACTATTAACTGATTGTTCATATTTACATTAGTAGGTGAATTGAACAAACCAGAAAAAGTTCCTTCAGTGTATTTTTTTAATTGAAGCACTAATTTTGAAGCACCTTCCATACCTTCTAAAATTTCTTGTAAATCCTGCATAATTGGTGCTTCAACATTGGTCAAATCACTATCACTAGTAATATCTTTCTTAGCATAAGTTTCTTTCAAAGCTCGATCCAAAATAGAATCTTCTTCTACACTCAAACCTCTAAACATTATTTTTAATAAACCTTTTAAAGTAATAATAGAACTACGAATAATATCTTCCGTAGAAATTTGTTGACCGACCGGACGAGGTAAATCAAAAGGATTTACTTTACTTTCTGAAGCTAGAGAAATATTAACATAAGTACCACCTACGGCTTCACAAAGATGTAAATATTCCATTTCTGGATCAATAATTATAATCTCTACTCCCATCATCAAAGTTCGCATAACTTCCAATTTAACAGCATAAGATTTTCCTGAACCAGATTGAGCAAACACTACCATATTAGCATTTTGCAAAGAAAAACGATCAAAAATAATCAAACTATTATTATGACGATTGATGCCATATAAAATTCCATCATCACTAGTCAATTCTGAAGAAATAAAAGGAAAAGAAGCAGCAATAGGAGAAGAATTCATGTTAAAAGAAATAGCCAATTCATCAATACCCAATGGCATAGTAGAATTAAAACCTTGTTCAGCTTGATATAAAACATGTTTGGTATAAATCAACCGAGAACCAAAAATATTTTCTAAATCTTCTGTAGTTCGATCTAATTCTTCTTTATCTTTGGAATAAAGAGTAACATAAAAAGCAAATTGAAAAAAATGTTCCACTCCTTGAGTAAGATCATCTCGTAATTGTTCAATATCTCTAAGTGCTGTTTCGCGTAAAGGATCTCGAGGCGCGCCTTTTTCAGCATCACCACTCAACTGAGCCTGCAAAGCTCCAACTTTCTTTTTTAATTGTTTCAAAATAATATGAGAAGGAACAGGATAAAAAAACATTGATACATCCATGGTGATATTCATGTTTAAAATTGGAGAACTCCAACCAACAGCAATATAGCGTGGATAAGTAATTACATAAACTGTTCGTAAATAAGTATTACCTAATTGTAAAAAACTTGATTCAACACGCAAAGCCGAAGGAGCAATCAAATCTTTGATAGCTACTGTTCCTTGACGATAAAGTCGCTCTTCTTCAAGAGTTATCAATTCTTCTCTATGTTTATTTCTTTTCTTATCTTCTTTTATATTCTTAGAAGAATCAATTTTAGTTTTTGTGATTATAGGTTTAAAAGACATAACTTAGGTATTTTCAATTTGTAAATCATTTACAGAATATAATTCTTGAGCAAAAGAAATATCTGGATTATAACTAGAATAATAAAGTTCAATTAAAGATTGAGTATCTAATTGAACTACTTCCAAACTCATTCCTTGTAAACCAGCCATAACTTGTCTAACTCTAGAATCAAGATCAGCTTTACGTTTTTGAAAACGCTCTTCTTTGAGTCTGATGGTTACAGCCGGATGTAATACTTCTTTAAATCTAGCCCAAAAACTTTTTTGTTTATTAGAAAGTGGATCAAAAGGAATAATCACAAAAAATCTTTTAGTCATAATTTGACCAATCTCCACAAATTCAGAAATAAAAGCTCGGTAATCAGCAGTTTGAGCGCGAAGCAATTCATTAGTTTGTTCTTTTTCTAATTTTAATAATTTTTCTAAATAACCTTTAATTTGTAATCTTCTTGATTGTACTACTATTTGTACAGGAAATTCTATACTATTTAAAAAACTTACATAAGAAGAAATTAAAGCATTTTGTTCTTCTTCTGTTTTTAAAGCAAAATTAATACTAGAAGTCATCAAAACTGCTCGCATAGTACCATCTTTCAAAATCACTGTTCCTTCTTTTATTTCAGAAATTGGTAAATGAGCCTGAGTTGAAGGCTTGCTATTTTTATTTTTTTGTTTTTTTTCATTTCTCATAAATAACAATTATCCTATAAAATATCATCTGGTCGATAAAAACCTCCTGTATTAACTAATAAAGAAAGATCACGAATGTGATTTCGTCCAGGAATTTTTACTTCTTCTTTTTTTGTTACTTCTTCAATTTCTTGTTTTCTAAAATAATCAAGATCTGCATCAGAATATGTTTTATTCCAAATTCGTAAAGAAGGTTTACGTAAAGTTTGTAAAATATTTAACAAAAAATAATGAAAATGTTGACCATTTACTTTCATAAAAGAAAACAACAAACCTAATCCACCAAAAATAATTGTAATTGTCAAAAATAAAGCAAAATCAGCATATTTATAAGCCAAAAAAATAATAAAACCAGTCGCCATTAAAATTAAAAATTGTCGTGTGGTTATTGGTCCAAATATTTTATCTTCAACATCAATAAATTGTGGTACTACGAATTGTTGCATATTTTATAAAATTTTTTCATATTATATTTACTGGATTCCCGCCTACGCGGGAATGACAGTTGTATTAAACATTATTCGTTTAATCTAAATTCTATTTGTTTTTGTAATTTTATTTTACTGGATTCCCGTTTTGCGCCTTCGCTAAAGCTTCAACGAACACAGTCACGGGAATGACAGGGGTTTTACCAACACCCCTTGCACCCCCTTTATTCCCCCCTTGAGGGGGGTTGGGGGGTGTTTACATATTTTCTTGTCATTCCCGCTCTCTTCTTTGTCATTCCCGCGAAGGCGGGAATCTATTCAAAACAAGAATTTATAAACAATTAACTTATAATATCAACCAACACCCCCCTGTTCCGCCTCCGCTAAAGCTACGGCGAGACAGGCACCCCCTCTAGGGGGGAATTATTATTTTTTCTTGTCATTCCACTCTCTTCTTGTCATTCCCGTCTCCACCTACTTTTCTTGTCATTCCCGCGAAAGCGGGAATCTATTCAAGGCGGGAATCTATAACATCTTATCTACATTATATCAAATTTTTATTCACTTTGACCAATTGATCAAATTCCTCAGGAGACAAAATATTATTTTTATCTTGATTAAAAAGATAATCTTTAATTTTTTGTTGTGATGAAATACAAACAGCAATAATATCTTTATACATAGAATAAAGAGGACTCTGTCTCCATGCTTCTACTCCTTGCATAAAAGATAAAAATGATTCACTCTTCAAAACCATAAATTTTTCTAACAATTCTTCTCCTGCTTTTACTGGATTGCTAGACAATCTTCTCCAATCACGCAAATCAAAAGTTCTCAACTCATCCAAAGGACCAACACTTTTTTTTCTCATTTCTACTATTTTATTAGAACTATCACTAACTTCAGTTTTTGGTAACACCACATCATGTAAAACTGGTTTTTGACCAATAATTTTTTTAGGTTTTACCAAAGAGGATTTTGTTTCAGAAACAACTTCTGATAAAGATTTCTTTTCTAAACTTTCTTCAACTTTATTATCTTTTTTAATTTCACTTTTTAAACCCAAATGTTTTTTAATAGAAATTATTAACTCCTCAGCTTGTTCTGTAGTTAAATGCAAACCACCTGCTTCTTTTTTACGCATCGCATACTCAAGCACTTGTTCATCAGTTCTAATATCTTTTATTCTAGACAAAATCAAAGATCTAGTTCTATCTAATAATTCTTCTGCAATAGTAAATTCTAATTCAGCTAAAATTTTCTCTACCAAATCAGTTTTACTAGCTGGTAAAACAGTATAACCCTGATATTTTTTTATTTCTTCAGTATCTTCTTCTAACAAAGATTTATTATCCTCTTTTTCCCAGTCCAAATTTATTTTATTCTCTGGCTTTACAGTTTGTTTGCTTACTGGTTTTTTTAATTCAATATTTTTTTTCGTCTGTTCTAGTTTATTATTAAAAATATTGGATGAATGTTTTAAAATTTTTTTATTTTCATTTACTAAATTTTTAGTTTTTTTATTACTTGTTTTATTTAGAAAAATATCTTTTACTGGTGTAGTATTAGCTAAACTACTTTCTGCAGGAATCATCGGTAAATCGGGCTTTTCTTTTTTTATTTCTTCATTAACTGTTTCACCTACAAAAATATCTTTTACTGGTGTAGTATTAGCCAAACTACTTTCTACAGGAATCATCGGCAGATCTGATTCTTCAGAAGTATTTTGATCTGCTTTTTTTAATACTGGTTCTTCTTTTATTTTATCCAACTCACTCCATAAAATTTCTTCCTCATCACTAGACTCAACAACCGATTGACTAATCGGTTGCGCATTTTCTTCTTTTGGTAATAAAATTTTTTCTTTTGTTTCAGTTTTTTGTACAACCGTTTGATTAGTCTTATTTTGTGGATTTTTTTGTAAATTTTCTCGGTATAACTTAAATTCCTCCTTAGTCATGTGGACTTGAGTACCATCAGATTTTTTAACTAAAATCAAACTCATAAACTAAACTCTTAAATCATTATTAAATTCAAAACCACCTGTCTGTTCATTAAAGAAAATTATTTCTTGATCTTCAGGTAAGAGATGGTTTTCTTTTAACAAAGAACTAAGATCTAAAATATTGCTAACATCTTCTTCATTATCTAAATTAACTAACTTTTCTATTTCTCTAACAAAAGCAGATAAACCAAATTTTTTATCTTTTTTGGATAACATCTCTACAATTTTTTCTAAATTAACACCTCCTACTTGAAAATAAAGAATTGCTTTTACCATTTCTTTATCATATTCATAAATTTTTTTATCTTCTGAAACATCATCCCAATCTACTAATGTAGCTTCTGTTATACTAAAATAAACAGCAAATGATTTTCGTAACCAATTAATAAAAGGTTCTCTTCCCGGTACATTACCATATAAATTATTCAAAAATTCATTTACTTTATATCCATCTAAATAATTCTTAGAATTTAAACTAATATATTTTTTCAATACATTGATCCACATTTCAAAAGAATTATTTTCTAAATTTACCAAAACTTTTTCTTTATTACTATCTAACCAATCTTTCATCTTTTTGTGTTTATGTACAAATTCTATAGGCTCCAAAGAATCAGACACATAATCAGAAATAAATTTTTCTAAAGGCAAACTCATTACTAATGATTTGTAATAATAATTTTGAAATAAAAATAATCTTTGTACATCATCCAATTTTGAAAAACGAGACCAAACTAAATCCAAAGAATAATATACTGCTAACCAGTTAAACCATAATTCACGATTTTCTACTTTTACTAGATCTTCATCAAACAAAACATTCGCAATTACATAATCAACAAAAAGATTACCTTCTTTTTGATTTATCTTGGCATCTATCAAAGTAACCAAAAACCTTCCCATATTTATTTTTTCATTTTGACTGGACAATTTTTTAGAAAACTCAGAAAAAGAATAAGGTAAAATAAACCCTTTTATTCCTAATAAATATAATACTGTTTCAAATTTATCGTCTAATTGAACTTCCAATATTCTTGTTCTATCTAAAATATTAAAAAGATTTTGATCAAAATTTTCTCCTCCTCTTTTACTTTCAATAATTCTTTCACAAGTCAAAATAAAATTATCAAAACTTTTTTTATCATTACTACTCAATTCTATATGTTTATTCAAATAAACTAAATTATCCAAAAACTCTTTCATTTCTTCACCTTCAAGAGAAGCTATAGCATGTTTCTCTTGATAACTCAGATCTTCACCATTATTTGTTTCCACAATTAAATCACAAATTTTCTGCATTTTATCCCAAATAGAATCAAAATTATTTTCTTCAGTTTTTCCAGATAACCAAAAATTTTCTTGAGCAAACTCCAAAAACTTAAAACAATTTTCTTTTGCTTTACTCCAAGATTGTTTTTCTAATTCAAATAATGTTTTCCCCATATTTTAAATTATTGAAAATTTTATTTTCTAAACCTCTACTTCTTAAACCTTACTCATCTCCATCTTTTCTTTTATTTGATCTTTTTGGTTCTATTATTTCTCCTCTTTTCCAATCAGCTCCAATTCGTCTTAATTGTTCAACTTGTTCTGGTGCAATATCTGCTAAACCTTCTAACTTACTTATTAAACTATCTATACCATTAACTCTTATTCCACCAGGTAATTCAATATTAATATCACCACGAGCAACATCTTCTCTTTTAAGACTAAAAACATTTTCCAACATCAATCCAAAAGCTTTGGCATTACCAGTAACTGCAGGCAATATAAGGTTTTTTAATATATGCTTTGTCATTGCTGTTCTAGCTTCATTTTGAGTACCATATTCCTCTAAAAATTTTTTAAACATTCTTTCTCCACCAAAACGAACTATACCTCCTGATTTATCTATATCTTCTGATTCATGATAACCAAATAATTTTGCTAAAGTACGAGCATTCATATATCTCAATTCAAATCCATCATTCAAGTTTTTAGTAAAAGCACTAAACATACTTTGATTAAGTTTTTCTAACAAACCCGTGTTGATATCAAAATCACCCCAAGCATGAATTTGAGATTGAAGTCTCTGAGCCAAACTTTTTTTAGAAATTTCAGTTAACATTCCTGCTTGAGCTTCTAAAAAAGTATTAAAACGATACATACCTTTATTGGCATCAAATTCTTGATTAAGACCAGATTCTTCATGACCATTAGCCAAAGCGTTTTTCTTAAACTCTTTAGCAGCCACCTGAATATAATCTTGATTTTCCGCATAACTTTTTTCTAAAATAACATCAACCTTTAAGTCTTTTGCTATATCCCAATAATCCACACTCTCTTGTTCATTTACACTTTTTGTTTTATTAGAATTCTCTCGTCTAAGCTGTTCTTTTGATATATTATTATGAGCAAGTACCGCAGATGTATCACCACCCATAGAAGCTAAATTTTGTAACATAGATGAAATCTCTCGATTATAATTTCCTTTTGTTTTCCAATGTCCATTTTTATCTTTATATATTTCAGCACCTGAATCATTTAAAAATTGTTCTACACTTTGAGCAATAGCCCTTTCTTGAGTACTTATCTCGCTACTAGGATCTTTACTTTTTTTAACTAACTGAACCATAGCATCAAAAAAATCATCATTCCAAGCTTCTCTATCAATTTTCATCCAAGCTGCCATAGCTGTAACTTGATCTTCAAAACTTATTTTTTCTCCTTTTTCTCTTTTCATAACAGTACTAAAAACAGCTTTAACAGCAGCTAAAGCTGCATCCTGTCTTTCTAAACCATCAAAAATAGCTTCTCTTTCTTTCAAAATAGGTGCTACAGCAGAAGTAGGCAAACGACCGCCACGAGGAACATTACGAACTAAATCTCCAGCCAAATTTTCTAATGTCTTACTAGTATAAGTATTCTCACTTTTAGCTTCTTCTAATTTTTGACTCTGAATTGCTGCAGCTATAAAAGCATCTTTTTTAGCAGAAGCTTTTTTTAATTCATTTTCTAAGGCATCTAAATTTCCTTCACCAGTTTTTTCCCATTTTTTATAAATATTTTCCATTTGTTTAGTAGCTTTAGAAAATGCATCACTCAATTTCTTATTTTTCAATGTAGCTGCAAATTCTTCAGCTTGTTTTTTACCAAATTCAGCTTTATTCAAAGCATCTAATAAACTACTACCAATATCTGTAGCTTGAACAATATTAAGAGCTTGAGCTTCTGCTTCAGCTCTACTTTCAGCAGCAGCTCTTGCCTGTTCTCTAGCATAAATAGTTTGTAATCCAAAACTCTTTTTTACAAGCTTACTTTGACTAGCTCTAATACTACCTAATCTAGCCTCAGCTTCAGCAATTTGCTCAGAAGTACCACTAGTCTGAGTTAATAAAGCATATTCTTCTTCTAATTTTATTCTTTTTCCATCATCAAGACTTTCATCTTCTAACTGTTTTTTAATTTTTTCTACTCGTTCCTGAACTCCTAACGGTGACCATTTTCTCGCTTCTTCCCTTGCACCTTTTAAATCTTCTCCTTGATATTTTTTTAAAGCTGTTTCAGCTTCTTCTAACGCCTTGCGTTGTTCTTCTAATTTTCTTTGTTGTTCTTCTAATTTTCCTTCTTGTTGTGCTTTTTGTGCATTTTCATTATTCTGTTTTACTCTTTCTGCTAATCCATCTGCTGATTCATCTTCTTCTTTTGCCTTTGTATCTTCGCCACTTACTCTTTTTCTCATTGCTTCTCTTAATCTTTGTCTTCTATTTTGTTCACTAAAAACTTCACTTTGTTTTTTATATGTTTTTAATTTTCTTTCATATTCATCTTTTGCTTTTTCATTTTCTTTTTGAATTCTTTGTCTTTGTTTTTTATCACCTTTAACTTCTTTTAATTTTGGTTTTTCAGGTTCCTTTGGTTCTTCTTCTATACTAATATTTTCACTTAATTTTTCTAAAAATATTTTGTTTAAACCTAAATTAAAATCAACATTTCCTTCAATTTCTTCATTTCCTAATAATTGTCTTATTATTTCACCTAATTTTTTTTGTACATTTACTTGACCTAAATTTATAGCAGTTGTGCTTGCTATTTCATTCAAATCTCTATATAAACTTTCTACTTTTTTTCGCTCTTCCTCATTTAATTTTTCATAAAGTTGAAATAAATCAAGACTTACATCATCATTTAAAGAAACTACATGTCTCACAACATCTTGATCCAAACCAACACCTAATTTTTCTAAACCCTCTTGAGCTACTTTAACTTTTCCTTCTACATCTACAACTACCTTTACCAAATCATCTTCCTTTTTCTTTGCATCCTTAAGTGCTTGATCTGCTGCAGCTTTTTTCTCTCTTACTTCTTTTGGTAATTTAAGATCTGAAAGTGCTTCTCGAGCTGCTTTTTCATCTTCTCTTAATTTATCCATTTCTTCTTGATTTTCTCTATATAAATAAGCAACTTCATTATCTAATTTTGTTTTAGCCTTACTTTCTTGTTTACTTTTTGCTACTTCAACTTTAGCCCTCATTCTTGTCTTCAAATCTCCTCCTAAAGTATCACTCAAACTATACTCACTTTCTTCTAATTCTTTTTGACCTTTTGCCCAATCTTCAAAATTTGCCGCACGCTTATCTGCTCTACCACTTGATTCAACCCCTAATGCTAAAAATCTTTTAGCAAATCTACCTACACTACTAAATGCTGTATCTGAAGCAGTTAATTCATCAATCTTTTTTTGAATTTCTGCTTTTTTCTCTGGATCAGTTGCCTGACGCAAATCTCTTTGTAATTTAACTCTTTCTTTACTACTACTTTCTAAATTTTTAGCTAATTTATCTCTTGCCACAGATACTTTTGACCAAGCAAAACTGGTACCTGATTTTATTGTCTTTCCATAACGAGCCAAAGCATCACCACCTATAACAGGCATTTTCTTTAAACCAAATTTAGTAACTGTTTTAGCTCCTCCAACTGATCCACCAGCCACCTTTCTACCCAAAGCATAACCAGAAGCAATAGCACCTACTCTCTTTCCTAAATCTAAAGCTTTACTAGCCAAACCACCACCTACTACTCCCATTTGTCCTACTATCGTCAAACCAGCAATCATTATCGCAAAAGGAACAAGGAAATTAGCCATATTATTAAAACTGGTTATTTCTACTAAAGAAGAAGGTAAATTTGTAGTTTCCAAAAGAGTACCCTCAAAACCAACTCCAATAGTATTAGCTATATCTCCAGAACTTGAAGTTGCCAAAGTTAGCCACAGAAAAAAAGTCATTACTGGTAAAACCAAAACTTGTTTAGTAAACCTTGACCACCATTGTTTGGCATATTCTTGTGTTTGTGGCATGATTTGAAAAATAAAAGCCAATGGTGACAAAATTATTAACAACCAAAGCACTACCATACGAGCCAACATTATTCCTAAATAAGCTCCCATAGTAAACAACAACATTACAGCAAACATAAAAGCTGCAAAATTTGAAACTGCTAAATTTACTGCTGTTATACCTGTATTATTCAATACCTCCGAAGAATTAGAAAATTCTAATAATTTAGGCATGTGAAAAGCATGGAGAATATTACCTTGAGCAGTATTAACAATAGCATTCAAAAAAGTTAAAGAAAAAACATAAGCTACATCAATAAACAAACCACAAATCATTTTACTAAAATTGATAAAAATAGCTGCAAAAATTAATTTTCCTAACAATTTATTCCATTTATAATTTTCTACTCCTAAAATAGTACCAAAAGCAATCACTAATAAAATAACCACAAAAAACATATTCGCTACATCACGCACCAAAGTCCAACCTACCACTACAATCTGAGTACTAGGTTCAACATAACCATTATATTTAGCAATGTTCAAGAAAAATTCTAAACAAAAAGTAACTCCTCCCAAAGCCAGTGCTGTAAAACCTTGAAAAAGTCCAGCCATAGCTTTTAAAATAGCATCTCCTAAATCTTCTGCTCTTGCTGGCTGAACAACTAAAAATACTCCTAACAAAACTAAACAGAAAAATAAAATAGATTTTTTCTGATTGCGTTTCAAAAAATTAATCAACTTACTAATACTTTGAATAAATTGTGATAAATTTATTTTTTTCACATGAATTTAATTATTTTGCTACTATTATAATCTTTCCTGGATAAGTTGTCCAAGAGTCAGCATTTGAATTAGAACATTCTGATTCATAACAACCTAAGTTGCCATCTGTTGAATTACTCTTACAACTACCATTACACCAGCCCCAATTATCTTTTACTTGAATCTTTGGTTTATAAACACAGTATTTTGCATTTGTAGAACTAGTATAGCCTTTGGCTGCCAAAGCAGCTTTTTCTAATGTATTCAAACTACCTTGGATTTCATCCCAATTTTTAGCATTTGGATCTGAACTCTGGCAAGTATAGTGATATGTAACCGTTTTATATCCTTCTTTACAAGCTCGATCTGAATCACCAAAACTAATTCTACCTAATTTTGTATTTCCACAAGTTGCACCTGTGCCTAAATTCGCACAATCTGTATCTGTCTTACAAGTCAGCTGAGTATCTTTTTGTTCAACAAGACAATGGGTTTGAACTTGGCAGAATGGCTTTTGATTTGGATAAAAACCAACCATACCATCGTTATATATACCTTTGCCATCACCCCAATTAATCTTAATACTCTTGATTGGCATTTTATTTGTATCAGCAAACACAAAGAACTTAGCTTTGGCAGTATATGAACCAATACCAACGATTGGATCTTTCTCACAAGTACCCGGATTTATACAAGCAGCTTCATTATATCCAACATCATTAATTGTAAAATCATTTGGTTTATAAGCTACACAATCATTACTACCTACCTGTCCACATCTCTCCACATTCAAAGAATAAATTTGTGGAGCTAAGAGATTATTATCCTTAGATAACTTCTCTGCCTCATCAAAATTTTCAACAACTTCATATTTATAAACATCACCATCAGATCTTTTAACTACTTTAAAAGCTTTTGCAAATAAATTTTTTATTACTGTTTCGCCATTAAATTCAATTGAACTGCCTGCTGAAATAATATTCAAATAATTACTTTTATAATTATTTACAAAATCTTTATAAGGTCCTTTATCTTCTCCATATAATAATGAATCACAATAATTACAATAATCCTTGTTAAACCAATAAATAGGTTGCCTTCCTTTTTGTATTTCAAAGCAATCAACATAATCTTTTAGAAAAAAATTTACCTTCTCATCTTTTATTAAAGGATCCCTACAAGTAAGTGGATAACTCTGATATTGCGGATCTACAAAATAATACTTTATCATTTTATCCCAAATACTTAAATTATTCATTATACTAGTACTACCCCATTCTAAAATATTCAAATCACTTGAATCCATATCTGGTAAAACTCCATAAGCATTACCCCCATTTTTATCTAAATTATATAATTTAAAGAAATCATTATATACAGTTTTTGATTGATCTACAACTAATTCTTGTTTATTTTTCTGAGCTTCAATCCATAACTTATCTGTCCAAGCTTTGTTCAACTGTTTATTATCTGAATCTGAAACAGAATTTATATCTTGGTGCACAGTAGTAAATTCAGTACACTTAGCTTTTAAATCAGCTGTTACACTCATAGATAAACCATAAAGAAATTTAGCAGCATAACCATGGTCTCTTTCAAACTTTCTAAATACACCTCCCAATAAAAGATCATTACTATGTTCTACAATTGTACTATAAAAATTACCTGCATTATTTTTATCAAATTTAAACATTATAATCGCATATTCTTTATACTTATCTTTTATTGGATCTTCAGTATTAATATTTTTTACAAAATTACTTACTACATATTTTCCCTCTTGGTTACGAATAAAATCAACCTTTGGATTTTTAGTTTCAATAGCTGTTTTTACAATATTATAAACTGAATTTTTTCCTTCTCCATCTTTATCCAATGTTTCATCAACCAAACATGGAGTATCCCAAGATTTGTTTTCATCTTTATAATAATCTTTTGGATCAGAAACATCTATTATTACTCCTACTCTAATAGATTCATCTCCTTTATTTTCCCCATAAAAACTATAAGTATGCATAACTCCTCCTCCACCTCTACCATCTGCAGCCGTTGGATAAAGTATAGCATCACGCAACTTAGTTCCATAAACATTAGATGTATAAATAAAATTGGACTCAGAAAAATCTGGATATTTATTAAAATCATCTTTAACAATTTCCGCAAATTTTTCCTTATTTTCATAAACATTTTTCAAACCTTCTACATCAATTTTTAACTTTTTAAATAAAGTAAAACCATGGTCATTTGAGTTCCAACCATCATTATCATATTCATTATTTTTACCATCATCATCTCCATAAAAAAGTTTATTATTTTTCTTTTTGAAAAGCACTGGAGAAATATATAATGATCTAATATCGTCTAATAAAATAGATTTTTTCTCTCCAAGTAAAAAATTATAATTTGTTATTTTATCTATTTCTGAAGGTTCTTGAACATTTTCAAAACCTTCCAAAGCTTGATCTGAATTTCCTTGTTTAAAAATATTCCAATATGAATCCCAAGGATTAGCATAATCTTCAGGCATACTATCAACATCACTTCCTTCATAAGCTTTGAATACATGATATGGAATACGACTAAAAAGAACTGTAGCCGTAGAACCAATCTCTTCCCACATCATTTTTTGTAAATTAGTATAAAACCATTTAGCATTACAATTTTTGTGCGCACCATACCCACAAGGATAATTGTTATCAATATTATAATTATTATCAATAATTATAGGAGAAATAATATTAAAATTTTCTGATACTAAATTATGAATATAATTTTTACTACTAAACAAATATCCTTGAGTTGATTCTGTACAATAAACCTCACCTTTATTGCCTTTGGTGGTATCCAAACCCGGATAATAACCTGCTTCTAATCTAGTATTATAAGAATCTGTATTATTAGTACGAACATCAAAAGGCAACCAAGTTAAACAAGGATAAGCATTTAAATCTTTACTTTTAATAGATAAAGGACGACTCTTATCATATTCCAAACAAAAACCCTTAGTACCATAATAACTATTCTTTGTTTCTATCAATGAACATACTTGTGAATTAAGACTACAATCATCATTACTCATACATGGCTTACCTACTCCTTCTCCACTACCAGTACAAATACCCGGTGGAATTGTAAATTCCTTAGTAATTGGCCAATAGTCTGTTACTGCACCACCTTGATAATCCACTTTTATATAATCACAGCCACAATCATCTGTTTGACAAATATTAGCCCCAGCATAAAGAGTAAATGGTTCTCTTTTGTATCTAATAAAAGGTGATATAGTTGGATTATTTTTATCCCTTAAAACTTCCGGTTCTGGTTCATTAGTAACTAATTTTGGATCAAAAGGTGAAGTTTCTTCTGGATAAGCTTTACAAATAGGTTTTATTTCTGTTGTTTTATCACTATCAATATTTTTCAAAACAAACTCTTTTCCATCTCCAGACTGATCAAGACTAAAAGTACCAATATGTTTTTTATTCAAAAGTGAATAACCAACATACTCAGGATCATTCCATTCAACATTTCTATTAGTATATGCATCAATAGATAAGATATCGTTTTTTTGTTGTCCAAATTTAAAATCTGAAACTTCTGATTTACAAACTCCATTTTCATCCATTTGATTACATACTCCATAATCAGGACAAATTTTATAAGACTTGCCATTTTCATCTATTTCATCTACTGATGTCCGACAATACAACCATTCCGAACATTCACGATCTCTTTTTACTTTCAAAATTAAATTAGTATCTTTATTACCAGTAGTAACAGGTAAAACTGTTTTATATTTTGTTTTTTGACTTGAATCATACTCACTACTTTTTTCATAAGTAGCTTCACTATTAAAAAGTTTAGTTGGTCTATCTGTCCGATCAAAAAGCACACAACCATCAACCAAATTTACTTGACCTTGACATTGATTTTGTAAACCCTTCATCTTGTCATCAAAAATATAATAATAAGGTTTACCTTCAGGATAAAATTGTGAAGTATCTCGTGGATCTTTCAATTCTACACAATTTTTTTGATCTTCTGGACATTGACCAATAAAACCTCTATAACCTGCAGAATTATTAGACCACAAACCATAAGTACCATTCAAATCTTGATAATTTTCATAACAAGGTACTTTTTTTGCAGTATCACAAGAATCATTTTCACCACATTGCTTATTATTAACACAAAGAGTTTCATTGTTATTTTTACATCTTCCAACTTTATCCATATACCAACCAGATTGAAGATTTGATACATTTGATGAATAATAAGAACACAAAACATTACCCAAAATTGTTGGATCTTTGAAATATTCTATTCCACCATCTTCATTAGTAAATTCATTACAACCATATGTCTCAGCTGAACATAAAGTGTCACGATAATTATTAGGTTGATTTAAGAAATATCTATCCGTAGGAAAATCAAAAACATCCTTAGCTCCATTTTCAATTAATTTTTCTTCTTCAGCCACTTTCTGACAACCCATTTTTTCAGAATCACAAACTGAATCCCTAGTATAAGTTAAAAATAAAGGAGAATCTGCTGGTGTGTCGGCAGGAATAATAATAGTAGAATCTGAAATAGCTAACACTGTATATTTATTATGACCCAAAATAGGTGCTTTTATAATACATTTTTCTTTTCCTACTAAATAACAATTTTGAAATTCAAAATTAGCTGGAAGAGTTATTGCTTCATTTATTAAACATTTTCTAGCGCCATTAGCTAAATTACAACTATATGATTTACCCTTAACAATTACTCTACAAGTATTAGGTAAATCATCATCTTTATATGATGCTCCCAATCTACACTCAGCATTATATACTTCTATATCTTCTGATTCATTATTATAAGTATCATACATTGCTGTACAACCAACCGCGTCTTCACGACATAACTTCTCAAATCCTGTAGCATAAAAAGTATTATCAGATAAATTTGGAGTAGTTATATCTTTATAAGCGCGACAGCCTAAAGCTTCTCCTGGATAAGCATCATCTGGATTTTGATCACAAACATAAGGTACATCTGTAATACCTATACCATCATAATTTTTCTTCCAAGAATCTTTTATAAGATAAGTTTGATCTGATAATTTAGTCAAAGCCAAATTATCAATATAATAAATATTATTATCAATATTACTAGAAGCAAAAACTAATGACATCTCTTCTTTTACACCATCTAGTTGAATTGGACCTAATTTATAATATTTCCATTCAGTACCAACACTTACTTCCTTAAAAGAATTAGAAATTTTATCAAAAGTAAAATTACCTATTATTCTATTATTATTATCATTCAAAGATATGGTTAATTTTTGGGTATTACCTCTAGCCCAAAAAGAAAGTTGATACCATTGTCCCTCTTCTAAACGGTTTTCTCCAAACTTATAACTAGCCTCTTTTTTAATTTCCAAAGAATGTTGTCCTACATGAAGTGCTTCTGATGAAATTTTTGCTGAAGAATCCCATTCTTCATTATCTCTCTCTCTATCTTTTCCTTCTTCAAAATTAAGAGAAATAATTGTTTCTATATTATTACTCTTATTTCCTTTATAAGCGCGACAGCCATTAGCTGAAGCTGGACAAGAACTGGATTCAGCAGGAATAGTCCAATAATAACACAAACCTTCTCTATATTCTCCACCAGCATAACATCTCTTACATTCATTATTATTTTCCCATACTCCTTTTTTAAATTCACATTGATCTTTACCTTTAATATATTGATCAATTTCAACCAAAGAATCAGTTTTTCTTAATGGTTGACAATCATTTGAAACTGTAACTGTTAAATCTAAAATACGATAATAAATTTGTCCTTCTTTATTATAAAGAGCACGACAACCTTCACTTTCTTCGTCTACTATTTCTCCATCTATTATTTGTTTATAAACATTATCATTACACAAACCATAATTTTTCTCCAAAGCTTCTTTATAATCATCAAAATAAACTGGAGATCCTTCTCCAAAAGCTTGATTTATTTTAATATTTAAATCTTCTGAACCAAAATCTAAACTCGCAATATATCCAGCAGTTTCTTCATTTACTGGAAGTAAATTATGTACTTTCAAAATATAGCCCTTATCACTTGAACCTTCCCAAGAATAATAAGTTTTTTGATTATTCTCTGTTGGTAATTCACATCTTCTGAGATGATTATAATATTGTAAACTCTCTCCTCCTTTATTTAATTCATCTATATTAGTAAATTCATCACAACCAACATTATTACTATTACATTGTTCCCCTTCACTAGGTATAAAATAAAGTGGAAATTCAGTTGGCGCAAAATCAGTAGGCATTTGACGATAAGTCTCATAACCAACACATCGTTCATCACAAACATTACCCCCAATAATACCCGGTATATTTGGACTACCCGAATAATCATCTACTGGAGAATACTCTCTACAACCAACTTCATCTTCTATACATATTTTAGAAAATCTATCACATTCCTTTGGTTTATTTGTCATTTGATTTAATTCTGCTTTGGTCTTAGGATAATCAATCTCAATTGTAGAAATATCTTTATCATAACATCCATAATAATCTGGAGCTTTTTTCAAATAAATTTCTAGATCATAATTATAAAAATATTTACTATCATTATTTTCATCATTAGAAAAGTCTGCCAAATAAAAACTATTACAACCTTCATCTCTTTCATCACAAGAATGAACATTTATTTTATTATTAAAATAAATTGTTCCAGGTCTGCCTAAAATTTTCTTATCCACATCAACTTTATTACTATTTTGCCAAGTTTGAGAATTTATATCATATTCTGTACTAAAAGCACGACAACCAACATTACTTTCATCACAACCACCAAAATCCAAAGTTCTTGATAAATAAGTAGCGCTAATGTTATTACTCTTATTAGTATATTTTTTACAAGTACTAAATTGAGGCTTACATTCATTAGCATTTATATTCCAAATATTTTTTTCTTGAGTGCAATAACTATAATAATTTGGTGCGCTATTTGAAACTTTAGTAGAAAAATCTATACATTCTGTATTTCTAACAGGACTATTTCCAGTTTCTAATGACAAAGTAGAACCAAAAACAGTAGCTTCACAACGCAAAGAAGGAACTTTTAATATCCAATTTGGATCAATCAAATGACAAAATGGATGATTTTCATCTCGAACTGGTTTGTTATTACTATCTTTACCACAATCATAAAATCCATCTACAACTTTTTGCAAGGTCCATTCCTCTGGATTATCTGGATCTGCCAAAAGAGCTGCAATCTCAAAACCAAGAGGAACAATTCTTAATTTTCTTAATTTCTGCATGTTGTAATAACAATAACCTTCTTTTGCGCATTCTTTACTTTCTGTTTGAGATCTACGCATTGGAGAAATAAAAGGTTTATTCATCCTATGTTGATCATTCAACAAGGCTTCACGAATAGTCAAAGCATCTCCACTAACAGCTGAATTAAGAACATTCATAAAACCCTCATCAATAACACAGTTGTTCACTGTTCTAATATCTCCACATTCAGCTAATTCAGTAATAATTGTTGTATATTCATTGATATCTCTAATCGGCACTGTAAAAAGAAAATTAAAACTAGATAAAGCTTTATTTTTATTAGTAATAATAAATTGACTAAAAAAAGAATTAGAACTAGATTCTGAAGGAGCAGTTATTTTTTTAGCTTCATCATACCAATCACCAGTCATTATATTCTTTAATAATTCTGAAGTTAAAGTACTCAAAAAAGTCATCATAGCTGCAGGAATTGTTTTTAAAGTAGCATTACCATATATACCAGCTATTTGTTGAGCGCTCAATTCACCTTGATTTTTAGCAGTCAAAACTTTACTTTCTTCTTGAATCATTGAAGCTGGAGTTTTTATATACCCAGAAATTTTAGAAGTTACTGGTTTAACTCCAGTATCTCCAGATCTAGCAGCTTTAGCTCCTGCAGTTTCATTTTCTACTTTTTTATCTACTCCTCTATCAAATTGCAAAAATGCTCCCATAGAACCACCACTATTAACTTTTTTTAAAAAAGAACCAGAAACAACTGCATTGTTTTCATCCAAATTTTGAGTATAACCAAAAAAGTCAAGGGTTTCATAACCTAATGCAAAAATTAACCTTTCTATTTCACCTTCTGAACTAGCTTTACTCGGATCATTTCTTAAATTACGCAAACTAACTCCTATAGCAGCTATTTTTTTTGGATCAATTCCAGAAGTTTTTGATAAAGCATTCATATAATCATCAATCACTCCCGAACTTGCTGATAAAGCTGTTTTTTTGAAATATTCAGCTGGATTATCTCCAAAAATTAATGAACTTTGACCTTTACCAGCTGAAGCAACCCACATAGCTGCATCTCTAGCCATTTTATTCATAAAAGAAGAAACAGCTTTAACTAAACCACCCAAAGCCACAGAAGTCAAAGAATTAATAATAGTAGTTTTTATTTGAGTAGCTTGAGCTGGCATATCCGTAGTAACCGATACTGATAATTGAGCATAAACAGGTTGAGGATAAAAAGTAAAACCAACAAATTCTACAAAGAAAAATATAGCTAAAAGAAAAGTAATAATTATTTTTTTAATTTTAGAATTTCTTAGCATATTATTGAAAATTTGAGGCTGTAGTTGTGCCTAAAACACTAATATCTTGTTGTAATAAATTTTTTGATAAATTTATTAAAGTCTCATCATCAATTTTATTTAATTCTTCTTCAGAAATTTCTCCTGTCATTAATAATAAAGCGCGCAAAGAATCTGGTTTTAATAATGCTTCAGTATAAGCATTATTACCAGTTTGTTCATTAGCAAATATTCCAGCATCCTCACCTATATCATACACATTAGTTGAAAAATCTAATAAAGGACTAGCACCAATCTCATTTATCGTACTAGTTGAATTCATACCACTTTCCTCATCCCAACCAACACATTCACCACTTTTTTCATTACAAAGAGGATTCATACCTTTGTCTAATTCATCTTTATCATTAATACCATCTGAATCTGTATCTGCTAAATAAGGACTAGTTTTATATACATATAATTCATCCCAATCTGATAAACCATCTCCATCTGTATCAATACTTTTCAATCTACCTTCAGTATCATGAATTACTGCTTCTTCATCATAAACTAAAAAATTAATAGCAAAAGGATTATAAATAGTATTGCGAATCTGTAATAAACCTAAAACAATCACTAATACAGCAAAAACTAACAATAAGACAAAACCTGTCCTTTGTTCTTTAGACAAATTTAATTTTTTTTGGCTATTATCCATAAAAGGATTAACCTTAAACAATTACATTATAACAAAAAAATATAATTCAAACAATTTATTAATAATTAAATGGGGATAAATATCTTATTATTCAAAAACTCAAACAACTTAACTTTTAAATATCCTTATATTTAATTATTAAAAAACTATTTAATATCTAAATTATTAATTATTTTTTTCCATTGAGCCACACTTAATTCTTCAGCTCTTATCATTTCATTACCAACCTTATTTTTCAAAATATTTTTTACTTTATCTTTATCAAGTTGTAAACCTTCAGACAAATTACGCCACAATTGTTTTCTTTTATTAGCAAAACCTGCTTTCATTACTCTGAAAAATAAATCAATTTCTGATTTTTCTGATTTTTTATTTTTCTGATTTTTTATTTTTATATATAAAACTGCACTATCTACTTTTGGACTAGGCCAAAAAGAACCTCGCGAAACTTTAGTAATAATTATTGGTTCAGCAAAATATTGCACTGAAATAGCCAAAACTGACATTTCACCCGGCTTAGCGCAAATTCTCTCAGCCACTTCTTTTTGAACCATAATTGTAATACTTTCAGGTTTATTTTCTAATTCCAAAATCTTTCTCAAAATATTAGAAGTAATTTGATAAGGAAGATTCGCCACAACTTTATATTGTTGTATTTTATTACTAATATCTTGAATTTTATTTAAAGCATTACCATAAATAATTTCTAAATTATTTAATTTCTTATTTACAATTTTCTCTTGCCAATAATTTTCTAATTTTCTTTCAATTTCAAAAGCAATTACTTTCTTAGCTTCTTTTACCAAAGCTAAAGTTAAAACACCAAAACCTGGACCAATTTCTAAAATTGTATCTGTTTTTTTTATTTTCGCTACTTCCAACATTTTCTTTATTGGTGCCTCAGTAATAAGATAATTTTGTCCATATTTTTTAGAAGGATTCAAACTACACTCCTGACAAAGTTTTTGTAAATGAGTTGGTTTGAATAAATCATTATACATAATAACAATTTTGATTTTCTTTTTTATATTGATTGCTCTTTTTTTAAAAAAGAAAAAAGAAAATTTTATTTAAATTACTTTCAATCTTTTTTTAAAAAAATAAATAATTCTTTTTCTTTTCCTTTATAAGGAAGTATAAAAAATTATTCTTTTTTCAATCCAGCTGAAGTATATTTATTACTAGCATTCCACAAAAGCCAACCCCCATCTGAAACTTTTTCTATTTCCTCAATTTGAGCTCTAATTAAAGTACCATCAGAATAAACTGCTCCCATATCAAACGCTTGAATCCAAGGTCTAACTTTGGCACGCTTGTCTACAAAATATGTTAAACCTTTTTTCATGCCATTTTGAATAACTAGTCTAGGATTAGCAGCTGGATTGTCTAAACCTAAATGTCCCACTGGATAATGCGAAGGATACATCATTGGACAAATATAATCTGTTTCATCAACAGCATCTTCTAAGCGTTGACCAATTGACATTCCATCATGGCGTTCCATTACAAAACCAAAAAAATCTAAAGAAAGCCAAGCTGGTTCTTGACTAAGTTTAATATTAAGATAATTAAAAAAATCATGCATAATTTCATGTTTTTCTTTTTCACCATTTGTATAAATAACCTTACTCATATCCCCATCAGAAGGAAATCTTACATAATCAAAATTAATTTCATCAAAACCCAAACGAATAGCTTCTCGAGCAATAGCTACATTATAATTCCATATTTCCATTCTCGTAGGATCTACCCATGCCAAACCTTTATGATCATACCACAAACCTCCAGACTTAGAATGAATTGCCCATTCTGGTTTTTTCCTAGCTAAAATAGGATCTTGAAAAACAGTTTGTCTAGCAATCACATAAATATCATTATCATGAAATTTTTTTATCAAAGCTTTAACATCACCAAGTCTATTATCTTCTGTTTTTAATTCATTTACCCAAAGTAAATTACTATCATAAAGTACTAATCCTGAATAATCTTTAATATCAATTACTACTGCATTTAATTCTGTTTTATTTATTAAATCAATAATTTGTTCTACTTTTTTAGGACTACCTGCTGAATAAGCTGTTAAATACAAACCTTTTACTTCTCTTTTTTGAGGTTTTTCTTTTTTAATTATTCCCATAGTCATATTATAACCAGTGCGCTGATAAAGTGAGACTACCATTTTTTTGTCTACTTCAGATAAACTCACATTTTCCCAAGCTCTTACAGTCTCTTGCCAAGAAAACCAAATAACTAAAATAGAAAACCAGAAAAAACCTAATATAATAATAGTATAAAGATAAGGATGTTTATTGTGAATTTTTAAATTTTTTTTAACCATTTTTAAAAAATTATTTTATAACTAATTCACCTTGACGCAAAATAATCACTTTTTCACCAACTAATTTAATAATTGTTGAAGGCGATTGATGAGGTAAAATACCTCCATCAATAATTAAATCTGGTTGTTCTTTTTCATTTTGATATATTTTTAAAATATCTTCAATTTCATAAGGATTAGACATTTGAGTAATATTAGCAGAAGTAGAAACTATGGGCTTGCCTAATTGTTTAGACAATTCATGAGCTAAAGGATGATCAGTCACTCGAAAAGCAACTGTATTATCTTTAGCTATTACTCCTTGAGCTAAATTATTTCTAAATTTTATTGGTGCCACAATTGTCAAAGGACCAGGCCAATATTTATCTGATAATTCTTGTAATTTTGGTGTCCATTCAATATATTTTAACATCATTGCTAAGTCAGCCACAATCATCAAAACTGATTTTTCTTGTTGTCTTTTTTTAATTGTAAAAATTTTATCAACAGCTTCTTGATTAGTAGCATCACAACCTAAACCATAAACAGTTTCTGTAGGATAAACCAAAGTTTTACCTTCTTCTAAAAAATTAATTATTTCTTGAATATTTAAATTTTCTTGCTTTTTTATAATCATAAATCATAAATCATAAATCTTAAATCTTTTTAATCCAACGCAAATAAGCTTCTACAAATTGATCTAAGTCTCCATTTAAAACACCAACATCATCTGTTGTTTCATATTCTGTTCGTAAATCTTTTACTAAATGATAAGGGTGTAAAACATAAGATCTTATTTGATTACCCCATTCTGGAGATTTATATTCACCTCTTAATTTTTGTTTTTCTAATTCTTCTTCATCATCTTTAATTTTTTGTAATTTTGATTTCAATATTTTCAAAGCATTTTCTTTATTTTGTTGTTGAGATCTTTCATTTTGACAAGAAACAGAAATATTAGTTGGTAAATGCACTATTCTAACTGCTGAATAAGTAGTATTTACACTTTGACCACCATGTCCACCAGACATAAAAGTATCTATTCTTAAATCTTTAGGATCAATCTCTAAAGTTTCTGATTCTTCTAATTCTGGAATCACTTCTACCAAAGCAAAAGAAGTGTGACGCATTTTTTCTGCATCAAATGGAGAAATACGAACTAAACGATGAGTTCCATGTTCAGATTTTAAATAACCATAAGCAAAATCTCCTTCAACTTTTAAAAGAACTGATTTATAACCTGCTTCTTGACCACGCACTTCTTCTAAAATAACTACCTGCCAATTTTTATTTTCAAAATAACGCAAATACATTCTCAATAACATTTCTACCCAATCTTGAGCTTCAGTTCCACCGCTCCCAGCATGAATAGACATAATAACATTATTTTTATCATTTTTTTCTCCCAAAAGAGTATTAAACTCTAATTTATTTACAGCCTGATTAATTATTTGATATTGTTTTTCTAAATCTTCACGCAAATTTACTTCTTGATCCAATTCATCCATTTTAGCTATTTCTAAAAGATCTTTGGATTTTTTATATAACTCTTTCCAATCATTTTGTTCTTGTTCTAAAAAATTTAATCTTTTACTTTTTTTACTAGCTTTTTCTTGATCTTGCCAAAAATTGGATTGATTCATTTCTTCATGTAAAACAATAATTTCTTTATTTTTTTCTTCTAAACGCAACATTACTTGTAAATCAACAAGTTTTTGTTTTAATTCTTCTAAAGATTTTACTAATTCATTCATTTCCATAAATATTATTTTACCTGAAAATTATTTACCTGACAACTAAAAAATTAAAACAAAAAAAGCCCAAAGTTGGATACAGCCCATAACACCGCTCAGATATGATTTCGTGATGCCTGTCAGTAACACGGAATCGCTGACGAGTACTACGCGCCGAGTCCAACTCTGGACTTTTTACATATTACAATTTAATTGTAACATAAAAAAATAATTTTGTCAAAGATAAATATTAAATAAAAATGGCTTAAATAAGCCAAATTGTGTATAAAGAGTGGATTAATTGTGGGCAAATAGCCAATTTAGCTAAAATAATTATTTTTTTACTAAAATAAGAGAAAAAAATAAAGAATTTAATAATAAACCTATATAAAAAGACCACAAATAATGATCTAGAAATAATAGAATAATCAAACAAAATATCGCATAAATAAGCCAAAAAAAATCTTTTTTTGATAATCTAGAACTTAAAAAAACAAAAAAAGTTATTATTAAAAAAATAAATAACAAAATACCTACCAAACCCAACTCTGCCAACATTAATAAACAAACATTATGTACTGGCTGATAAAGCCAACCAGCAAAATTAGGATTTAAATTATGAAGAGCAAAAATATAATTACCAGCACCTACACCAAACCAAAAATTTTCTGACCAAATATTTAAAGCCTGACTAACACTTCCTACTCTTTCTTGAATTGATTGAATTTCATTAACTGATTCTACTAAAATCCTAGACTGAAAAACTGATCCTAAAGAAAATAATAATACAAAAAATAAAACTAAACTAAAAATAGCAATCTGATTAATTATTTTATTTTTATTTATAAAAGAATATATTAAAAATCCTAAAATTAAAAAAAAGATAGTTAAAAGTGCTGCTCGACTAAAAGTAAAAAATAAAGTTAACATTAATAAGCCAATAAAAAAATAACTTATCAAAGTAGATTTTTCTTTTTTACCAAAAAATAAAATACTAACTAAAAAAACTATTACTAAATAACCAGCAAAAATATTAGGATGAGCAAAACTTCCATAAGCTCTTAATAATCTTCCAAATTCTCCCACTACTACGGAACTACCTGCTTCCCAAATTGGTTGAATAGTCAAACCAAGATATTTATTAGAAAAAGTAAACTGAAAAATAAATTGAAATAATCCTAAAAAAATTGGTATTACTGAACCTAAAATAATCCAACGAGCAATTTCTTTTTTAGATAATAAACCAAAACTTAAAATAAAAAACAATAAAAACATTTCCATAATTCTAAGAGCCTGTTGCCAAGCAATAGAAAAATCAAATGCCCAAAAAGCAGAAGCTAAACAATAAATAATAAATAAAAAAACTGAAAAAACAAAAATTCTATCTCGAGAAATTGAAAATTTATTGGAAATTGAAAATTTACGCTGTTTCCAATATAAAATAATAAATAATAAAACAATTAGCCAAAGTAAAATTTCACTAACATAAAATCCCAAAGTTCCAAATTGATTTTTATAATCTCCAAAAAAAGATTCTTGATAAATCCAAATTGTTTGCCAAGGAAGAATAAATAAAAATAACTTAACTAAAAAATTCAAAATCGTAGTTATTGAAAATTGGAAATTTATTGGAAATTGAAAATTGAAAATTGAAAATTTCATTAACTAAATTAAAAATTGATTGAATTAAAAATTTTATTGCATTTTTCTAACCACTTATCTCTATATTCTTCTCGTCGATCATTTTCATGAAATTTTAACATCTCATCAGAAATTACTACTCTAGTATCAGCTTCATTTTGAAGACTATGTAAATTCATTTTCATTTTAGCTAATTGCATTTCTTTTGCTTGTTTTTCTATAATCTCTCCATAACCACCTGACCAAACTTTTTCAAAAAAATTTTTTATTACTTTTTTACTTTCTGCTACTTTCCAAAGATTATTAGGTACATAATTATTTAACTCATTTAATAAATATTTATTTAACCATTGATTATTTTTAATAATAATTTGATAAAAATTTTGGGGATCATAAACTGGCACCAAAGTACTTAACCAATAAATTAAATAAATATCATTTTTAATAGCTGTTTTTTCTAAATTTAAACTATCATCTGCTATATAAAAACTTAAACAAATTTTATTTTTAATTTTCTTTTTTGTGCGTCGCATTCTCAAAAAACTAAGATATAAAGTAACCAAAGCTCTTGTTATAAATAATCTACCTTTTTTAATTACAATAAAAACATCAATATCACTATCTTCTTCTACTATTCCATAACCCAAAGTATTACAAACAAATACTGCTTTTACAAAAGGCACTTGAGAAATTTTCTTTATACCTCGAACAGCTATTTTCATTTTCTCTTCTACTAATTTAACTCTGGATTGTCTTGTTTGAATAATATTTTTTCGTCCTAATAAAAAATAAAATCCTTGATTTTGTTCCAACAAATCAGTAGTCTCAACTAATTTATTTAATGCTAATAAAAAATCAGTATAATTTAACTGTAAATTAACCTCTGCAACATATAAATATCTAAAAAGTTCTTCCTGAGTCAAAGGATGATCAAAAATATCAAAATAAGCTAAAGTTTGTAAAATATATTTTTTAAAATTTTTCTGCATATTACTTAAATAGTTTACCTTAATTATAAAAAAAATAAAAGTCTAAAAAATACTTCCCTTGGAAGTATTTTATTTTAAAATTAAAAATTATCTTATCCCACTTGATCCATTACTATACCTTCTGGTTCTCTATTAATTTTATTTTCTACTATATTTTCAATTCTAGTTTTAATAATATTATCTTCTACAATCATTTTTTGATTATTTATTGAAATTATTTGTAAAGGACTAATTAAATATCTTTTTCCTAATAAATTTCTTATTTCATACTGCCAAATTATTTGTTCTTTTGTATCTAAAACAATATCATAAACTTTTCCTAAATTTACACCTGATTTTGTCTGAACTTTTAAATTTTTCAAATTAATTTTCATAAAAAATATTTTATAATAATATTATACCTAATAAACTTAAACCCGACAATAAACTAATAAACTAATTATACTAAACAAAATATGTACAAAAAATACAAGAAAATTTTATTCTTGTATTTTATAATTTTTATTTTATTCTTTATTTATTTTTCAAAATCTTAAATAAAAAAGATCTTTTATTTTATTATTTATTCTACTTTTCCCTCAATAATATTTCCAGCTAAAGTATTATTTTTCTTTTTAAAAATTATTAACTGTTGTAAAGTAGTAAACAAAGTAGATAAAAACCAATAAAGAGTCAAACCACCGGGTAATTGAAAACCAATAAAAACTGTCAAAATTGGCATAAAATAAAGCATTTGTTTATTCATCATTGCCATCATATTTTCATCTTTGGCACCAGCGCCAGCAACTGCTGGAGCTTTCTTTCTCATCATCATTTTGGTTTGTAAAAACTGAGATCCTCCAGCCAAAAATGCAAAAATAACACTTCTCTTACTTAAATCAATAAATCCTAAAGATAAAGTATTTATATGTTCTGGATTTTTTACAAAAGAATAAAGTAAATCAAAATTATTTGAAGCCAAACCAGAACGCAAAACATAACATAAAGCAATCAAAATTGGCATTTGAATCAAAAGTGGTAAACAAGAAGCAAAAGGATTAACTTTATTTTCTTTATATAATTTCATTGTTTCAGCCGCTAATTGTTGTTGATTATCTTTATATTTCCTTTTTATTTCTTCCATTTTTGGTTGAAGATCATTTAAAGCTTTTTGTGATTTAATAGAAGATTGTGTCAAAGGATATAATACTAATTTTATAATAATAGTAATTATCAAAATTACTATTCCCACATCTGGAATAATATTATATAAAGCTACAAAACCATTAAACAATGGTCGATAAAGTACAACATTAAAAAATTGTCCTAACATAAATATTATTTATCTTTTAATTAACGCTCTGGATTATAGCATTTATTTTTAAGATTATCAAGAGCTAAATTTTAAAAGTATTTTTTATTTCCAAAATAAATAAAACCTAAATTTAACTAATAATAACTAATTCGCTTCCTTTTATTTAATTTGTTTAATTTATGTGCTTTAAAATATTTTTTAAATTAAAATTATTAATTAACACTAAAAATTTTATTAGTAAAAAATAAAAAACCCTATATTTTTAATATAGAGTTTTTTAGATAATCAATATTTATTTTTCTTCTGCCTCATCTTTTACTACAACTGCTTCTACCATTTCACTAATTTTTTTATCACTCAACTTAGCTTCAACATCTTCCATTTCTTCATCTGAACTAACAACTTTTTCTTCATCACCTTGTTGCACTACTTTAATTTTCCAACCAGTTAATTCAGCTGCTAAACGAACATTTTGTCCTCCTCTACCAATTGCCAAAGAAAACTGATCTTCCGCAACACTAACAACTGCTTCTTGTTCTTCTTCATTTAATTCTACACTGTCAATTTTAGCAGGTGATAAAGCTTGTTTTATATAATTTTGAGTATCAGTACTAAATTGAATAACATCAATTTTTTCTCCACCTAATTCATCAATAATAGTATTAATACGACTACCGCGTTGACCAATACAAGAACCAATCGGATCAATATTTTCATCACTAGTAAATACTGCTACTTTTGAACGATTGCCAGCATCACGAGCAATTCCTTTTATTTCTACTGTTCCAGCATTTATTTCAGGAATTTCTTGAATAAAAATTGCTTCTACCATTTTTGGAGTTGATCTAGATAAAATAATTTCTAAACCGCGTGTTCCCATATTTACTGATAAAATACAAAATCTCATTCTAGCTCCAGGACGATAATTTTCTTTATAAATTTGTTCATTTTGAGGTACAATTCCAGTCACTTTTCCTAAATCTACAATCACTACACCATTGCGATCACGACGCTGTACTGTACCACTAATTATTTCACCTTCTTGTTCTTTCAATTCTTCATAAACATTTCCTCTCTCAGCTTCTCGTAAACGCTGAATAATAACTTGTTTGGCAGTCTGAGCAGCCATCCGACCAAATTCTCCTGGTACTTCCAAAGGAATTTCTAAAATATCACCAATCTTAACATTCTTTTTAAATTCTTTTGCAGGAGTTTTCATCATCTGAGTTTTGGGATTGAAACGAACTAAATCTGCTAATTCTTCTTCTTCCAATTCACGACCTTCAGCAAAAGCTTTTTCACGACGAGCATTCATTTCTAATTGATCTTGTTCTAATTTTTCCTCTGGAATATCTTCTACAATTTCTTTGACATCCCAAGCTTTGATATCACCTAATTCAGGATCAAATTCTACTCGAATATTTTGTTGACGATTGCCAAAATCTTTGCGATAGGCAGCAGCCAAAGCAGCTTGGATAGACTCCAAAACTGACTCATAACTTAAACCTTTTTCAGCGCAAATGACTTCAATTGCTTTTGTAATTTCTGACATATTATTTTGTTTAAACTAATTAATAATTAATTAAATTAATTGATCTAAATTTAAAATAAAACTTTTTTATCTAAATTATTTTTAAATTTTAATCAAAGTTTAAAAAAAGTAGCATTAATAATAATGCTACTTTACTAAATATAGTTTAACAAATTAATCTAAACTTGTCAAGTATTTCTTAAATTTAACTACTTTATTTCTTTTATCTATATACACAGAAATTTGTTCAATATACATTGCTATTTCTTCAATCTGTAATTTCTTTGCTTGGCAATACTGTTCAATTGCTTTAAACATTTTAACTTTTTTATTTTTATCAAAAGATCTTTCAGCGCTATCTTCACCACAAGTTCTAGTTTTTACTTCAATAAAAGAAATTTTATTATCAATTTGAGCAATAATATCTATCTCACCTTCTCTAGTCCAATAATTTCTAGCAATAATCTTATAACCCTGACGAATTAAAAAAGAGCACGCTTGGCTCTCTCCCCAATTACCTATTTTTCTTTTATTTATTACACTCACATTTTAAAAATTTAATCTTGTTTAAACAATACTAAACCATGATGATAATACCCCATATCAAATTCTTCTTGTACCACAAAACCATGCAATCTGGACCAACGCTTAATATCTTCAAAATCAACATATCTTTCAGAAGGTGGACCAAAACTTAAATTTTTTCTTGACCAATCAACTAATATCAAACGCGCTTTATCTTTTAATAAACGATGAGCTTCTTCTAAAATACCATGACGATTGTCAGAATGAACTAATACATTAATAATAAAAGCTACATCAAGAGAATTAGCAGGAATAGCAGTTGCTCCAACAATTTCTAAATTAGACCAAACAGTGTGAATATTTAAAAAATTATTTACCGCAGCTCGTTTACGAATATTTTCTAATGCTTCTTTCAAAATGTCTGCAGCATAAACAATACCAGTATCACCAACTTTTTTGGCGCCCGGAAAAACTATATGACCCAAACGACCACAACCTAAATCAGCAATATGCATGCCTTTTTGCAATTGTCCTTTTTCAAACAATAATGGCACATTGATCATTTGATCTCCTGAACTGTACATATTAAAAATTTTTAATTAAAAATTTCCAAAAAGTTTACCAAAAGTAGCCATAATAAAACCACCTAATAAACCAGTCATACCCATCATAGCTATAATAATAATTGCCAAACCAACCAACTTATACATCAACCTCGTACCGCCAGAAGTACCCAGATGTTCTTCAGCCCAAGCATTAGTACCAAAATTTTCAATAAACCATTCTGTCTTAATAATTAAAAAAGTTCCGACCACAATTGCGATTAAGCCAATAATATATTTACCCATAAAAATAATTATTAATAAATAATATAATAAATTATATAATAAAACTATCTTATTTTCAAAATTTTATTTAAATTCATCATAAATATCTATTATTTATTAACGAATTTATTATTTTTTATATTTATAAAAAATAACTGATAAAAATGAAATACTCAAAAATTTTATAACTCCTAAAATTATCTTATCCCCACCATTTTTCTCACTTCTTCCATTGTTTTTTGGGCGACAGGTCGAGCTTTATCAGCGCCTTTTTGTAAAATTTCATTTAATTTATTTTCATCGCTTAATAATTCCGCCCGCTTTTGACGAAAATCCGCAAAATAATTGATAATAGCTTCAGCTACTGCTTTTTTCAATTCTCCATAACGGATGGTGCCATCTATTTCAGCAGTTAAAAAATCTTGATAAATATTTTGATCTCCAAATTCATTTAATAATAATAATAAATTTTGAACTCCCGGAGCGCCTTCACCGACAAAAGTTGCTGTTACTGCTTTACTTAATTTTTTCATCACTACTTCTGGTTCATCATTAAGCTCTATTACATGACCAGATCCTAAACTCTTGCTCATTTTTTTATTTGGATCAAGTAAACTCATTACTTTTGAAATTTTAGTTAATAAATGTTTAGTTTCTGGAAAATATTTTCCAAAACGATTATTAAACCAACGAGCTGTATCCCGAGTCAACTCTACATGTTGAATTTGATCTTGTCCAACTGGCACAATATCTCCATGATAAAGTAAAATATCAGCTGCTTGAAGAATTGGGTAAGTTAATAAACCAGAGTTAATATTTTTTTCTTGTCTATCTGACTTATCTTTGAATTGAGTCATGCGATAAAGTTCTGAAATTGGTGTTACACAATTAAAAACCCAAGATAATTCTGTATGCTCTTGAACATGAGACTGAATAAAAAAAGTAGTTTTATTTGGATCAATCCCTACAGCAATTAACTCAGCAGAAGTACGAAGAATTTGCGCCCGACGATCTTCTGGACTCATGTTACCAGTCAAAGAATGTAAATCAGCAATAAAAATATACATCTCATATTTACCAGAATTTTGTAATTCTACCCAATTTTTTATTGTCCCTAAATAATTACCAATATGAATATTACCCGTTGGCTGAATACCAGAAACAATTACTTGTTTTTTCATATACTGATTTAAATAAATTAATAATAATTATATTAAAAATATAAACAATGCTTATATTTTACTTAATTTTTAAAGAAAAGACAAATTAAATATAATTAAACAAAAATTAGAAATTTATTTAACCATAATGAATCATTTTAAATTTGTTAAATTCTTTCCCTCTTTATTTTATTTATTTTGAAAATAAAAACACCCTCAAATTTGAGAGTGTTTTCTTTTAAATTATTTAATTTTGAAACTTTATTATTCTTCTTTTATACCAGTACCAGCAGGAACTAAACGCCCAATAATAACATTTTCTTTGAGACCATCAAGATAATCTATTTTACCAGTAATAGCAGCATTAATTAACACCCGAGCAGTCTCTTGGAAAGAAGCCGCTGATAAGAAACTTTGAGTAGAAAGAGAGACTTTGGAAACACCCAAAAATAATTCTCTACCAACAGCTTCTTTTTTACCATCTTTCTTTGCTTGTTCATTAGCTTTTACTAGTTGAGATTTTTCAACTACTTCACCAGGAAGTAAATCTGTATCACCCGGATCTTCAATATATGAACGACTAAACATTTGTCTAATAATAATTTCTACATGTTTATCATTCAATCTTTGACCTTGTGAACCATAAATACTTTTAATTTCTGTTAATAAATATCTTTGTACAGCAGCTCTGCCTTTCAATTCAAATAATTCTTGTAAATTCACTGCTCCTTCGGTTAATTGATCGCCTTTTTCTACCACATCACCATCATTTACCCAAATCTTATAACCAATTGGCACAATATATTCTTTATTATGTTTACCTTCATAAGTTAAAATTAAAGTCTTGCCAGAAATTTTAATAACACCAGAATATTTAGCAGTAATTTCTTCACCTGAAGAACCACGCACTAAAAGAGTGTCCCCATTTTTTACTTTATCACCATCTTTAACTTTAATTTCATCTTCAACTTTTAATTTAATTTCAATTTCATCTGTGCCTTCAAAATGAACTTTAATAATCTTTTGTCCACGACGACCTTCAAAAATTTTTCTACCAGTTGGACCAGTAATCACTTTGCCAGCAGCATCTTCAATTTCAATCGTACCTCCAACTTCAGATAAAACAGCTTGGCGCTTAGGATTTCGCGCTTCTACTAATTCTTCTACTCGAGGCAAACCTTGTGTAATGTCTCCACCAGCAACTCCTCCAAGATGGAAAGTTCTCATTGTCAATTGAGTACCAGGTTCACCAATAGATTGAGCAGCTACTATTCCAACGGCTGTTCCAATTTTTACCACTTGATTATTACCAAGATCAAAACCATAACATTTTTGACAAACACCTTTTGATAAATGACATTTTAAAACTGAACGAACATGAATTTGTTCTAAATCTGCTTCCGCAATTTCACGAGCCAAAGCTTCATTGATAATTTCACCAGCTTTAACAATAATTTTATTTCCTTTTTTCACATCAGAAATTACATATCTACCTACTACTCTATCTGCTAAAGTTTCACCCATTTCTTCAGATTGAGCTTTGGTAAAAATTTCACCTTCAGTATCTCCACAATCTTCTTCATTAACCACAACATCTTGAGCCACATCAACTAAACGACGAGTTAAATAACCAGCGCTAGCAGTACGCAAAGCAGTATCTGACAAACCTTTACGAGTACCATGAGATGAAATAAAAAATTCTAACACATCAAAACCTTCTTTAAAGTTTCCTTTTACTGGCAATTCCATAATTTCTCCAGATGGTGAAGCAACCAAACCTTTCATACCAATAACCTGACCTAACTGTCCCCAAGAACCACGAGCGCCAGAATCAATCATAGCAAAAACTGAACCATCATGATCAAGAGCTTGTTTATTATAAGAAACAACTTTATCTTTAATATTTGTCCAAATTTCCAAAACTTTGGCATGACGTTCACTATCAGTTAAAAGACCTTCTTCATATTGTTCTTGTACTTGCATAACTAATTCATCACCTTCTTTGAGCAATCCTTCTTTTTCTTTGATATTACCAAAATTAGCCATTCCTAAAGAATAACCAGATTTTGTAACATATTTGAAACCAAGATTTTTGATCTTATCTAAAATTCTAGCAGTTTCTTCTTGACCATAAAATTCCAAAAGAAATTGAATGATTTTACCTAAATGTTTTTTGGTAATAGTTTCATTATAAAAAGGAAGTTTTTCTGGTAATATTTGATTGAAGAAAATACGACCAATAGAAGTTTCTATAATTTGATTTGTACCTTCAGGAAATTTAGCCATTTCTTCAGCTCCTAATCTAACTTTAATTCTCTCTTTTAAAGAAATTCTTCTAACTTGATAAGCAAACTTAGCTTCATTAACATTAGAAAAAAACTTCTTAACTTCAGTATTATCAGTCTCAGCATATTTAGTTAAATAATAACAACCAAGTGCAATATCTTGTTGTGGAGTTGTGACTGGAGAACCAGTGGCTGGCTTCAAAATATTTTTTTCTGCTGCCATAAGATTTTCTGCTTCCCAACGAGCCTCTTCAGTAAGAGGTAAATGCACAGCCATTTGATCACCATCAAAGTCAGCATTAAAAGCTGGACAAACCAAAGGATGAAGACGAATTGCTTTTCCTTCTACTAAATGAGGACGAAAAGCTTGAATACCTAAACGATGTAAGGTTGGAGCACGATTAAGTAATACTCTTCTAGTACCTATCAATTCTTCTAAAATATCCCAAACTTCTGGAGCATTACTTTCAATAAAACGAGAAGCACTACGAACATTATGAGCTAATTCTCGTTTAATAATTTCAGCCATTACAAATGGTTTGAAAAGTTCCAAAGCCATTCTTTTTGGAATACCACATTCATCCATATTCAATTTTGGTCCTACTACAATAACCGAACGACCAGAATAATCTACGCGCTTTCCTAATAAATTTTGACGAAAACGACCTTGTTTACCTTTAAGAATATCTGCTAAAGAACGCAATTGACGTTTTTGACCAGTAGAAGCTGTTACAGTTTTTGAAGCTCGAGCATTATTATCTATCAAAGCATCTACTGCTTCTTGTAACATTCTTTTTTCATTACGACAAATAACTTCTGGAGCATTCAAATCTAATAAACGACGCAAACGATTATTACGATTGATTACTCGACGATATAAATCATTTAAATCAGAAGTGGCAAATCGACCACCATCAAGAGCTACCATAGGACGAAGATCTGGTGGAATAACTGGAATAGTAGTAAGAATCATCCATTCTGGACGAATGCCATTTTGATGTAAACTTTTTAAAAGTTTCACTCGTCTAACTAAACGATCTCGTTTAGCTCCTTTAGTTTTTTCAATTTGACTTTCTAAATTCTTAATCGTTTCTCCTAAATTTAATTTTTCTAAAAGTTTACGAATACCACTAGCCCCAATTTCTGCTTCAAATAAATGTCCAAAACGTAAAGCTAATTCTTGATAATGATTTTCTGAAATAATTTTCAACATTTGAATATCTTTCAAATCAGCTTCAGCTTGTTCAAAATCTTCTTCTAAAGAAGCAATTTTGCGATCTCGTTCTTTGGATAATTCTGTCAAAACTTCAGCTCCTTGTTTTTTATCATTAGCATCTTTTACCTGTCTTTCAAATTCATTTTCAATTTGTTTTTTCTTAGATTTATATTCTTGTTTTATTAAATCATGAGTTTGTTTCTTTTGTTCTTCATCTACTTTACTAATAATAAAAGAAGCAAAATAAATTACTTTTTCTAAAGCTTGAATAGATAAATCTAAAACTAAACCAATTTTAGATGGAATTGAACGCAAAAACCAAATATGTGAAACTGGAGTTGCAAGTTCAATATGTCCCATTCTTTGACGACGAACCATAGCTCGAGTAACCTCTACTCCACATTTATCACAAATAATTCCTTTATAGCGAACTTTTTTATATTTTCCACAATAACATTCCCAATCCTTAGTTGGTCCAAAAATTTCTTCTGCAAATAAACCACCTTTTTCTGGTTTTTGTGTACGATAATTGATTGTTTCTGGTTTTACTACTTCACCATAAGACCATTCACGAATAACTTCTGGAGAAGCAAGGCGCAAACGTAGAGCAGAAAAATTACTTAATTGATTATTTTCTTGTGTCATATATTTTAATTATCAATTGATTGAAGTGATTAATAAGTTATTCGCTTTTTTCTTCTGAAGTATTATCTTTATCATTATTTTTTTCATATTTATCATTTCCTTCTGATTCATCCATAAAATTTTCTGCTAAAGCAGAATATTCTCCATCATCTTCTTTTTTTAATAATTCTACATCTAGAGCTAGACCTTTTAATTCTCTTACCAAAACATTAAAAGATTCTGGTAAGTTAACTCTAGTAATTTTTTCTCCTTTAATAATTGCTTCATAAGCTTTTGATCTACCTGGAACATCGTCTGATTTAATAGTCAACATTTCTTGTAAAGTATGTGCTGCTCCATAAGCTTCAAGAGCCCAAACTTCCATTTCTCCAAATCTTTGTCCACCAAATTGTGCTTTTCCACCGAGAGGTTGTTGAGTGATCAAACTGTATGGACCAATAGAGCGTTGATGTAATTTATCTTCCACCATATGATTCAATTTCAACATATAGTTGTAACCAACAGTAGTTGTGTGGTCAAAAGGTTCGCCAGTACGACCATCATAAAGTTGTAATTGACCATCAGCTGGAAAACCAGCTTTTTTCAATTCTTCCACAATTTGTTCCTCAGTAACACCATTCAAAGTTGGAGTAGCTGAACGATAACCCAAAGCATTAGCAGCTAAACCCAAATGAGTTTCCAAAAGTTGACCTAAGTTCATACGAGAAACAACTCCCAATGGAGAAAGAATAATATCAACTGGTGTACCATCTTCAAGAAAAGGCATATCTTCAACTGGAACAACTTTGGAAATAACACCTTTATTACCATGGCGTCCAGCCATCTTGTCACCAACTTGAATTTTTCGCATATCAGCCACTGTCACTTGAACTTGTTTAGTAACACCTGGTTGTAAACGATCACCTTCAGCGGCTGAAAAAACTTTAACATCAATTACTTTTCCATGTTCTCCATGTTCTAGATAAAGTGAAGAATCACGAACATCTCGAGCTTTTTCACCAAAAATAGCTCGAAGCAATCTCTCTTCTGGAGAAAGTTCTGTTTCACCTTTGGGAGTAATTTTACCTACTAAAATATCGCCTGATACCACTTCTGCACCAATACGAACTATACCTTCAGAATCAAGATTTTTTAATTTTTCTTCACTAACATTAGGAATATCAGAAGTTACAACTTCTGGTCCAAGTTTGGTATCACGCACATCAGTCACATAATCTTCAATGTGCACAGAAGTGTAATGATCTTTTTGCACTAAGCGTTCTGAAATAATTACTGCATCTTCATAATTAAAACCATCCCAAACCATATAAGCTACTAAAACATTTTGACCAAGAGCTAATTCACCTTGATCAATAGAAGGTCCATCAGTCAAAGCTTGACCTTTTTTAATTTTTTCACCCAAAGTAACCAATGGTCTTTGATTGATACAACTAGAAGCATTGGAACGGATAAATTTATTTAAACGATAAGTAGTAACTTCACCTTTTTTATTTTTTACTTCAATTTTATTTCCATCAACATAAGAAACTTCACCATCTTCTTCAGCCAAAAATACATAACCACTATTTTCTGCAACTACTTTTTCAATACCTGTTCCTACCAAAGGAGCATCTGGTTTAATACAAGGAACTGATTGTCTTTGCATGTTTGAACCCATAAGCGCGCGAGTAGCATCATCATGCTCTAAAAAAGGAATAAGTGAAGTAGCAATACTTAAAATTTGATTAGAAGCTACATCCATATAATCTATTCTGCCACTTTCTACAATTCCTGGTTCACCTTTTATACGAGCTGGCACTCTTTCTTCTACAATAAATCCATTTTCATCTACTTTGGTAGTAGCACTAACTGTAACTGATCTCTCTTCTTGAAAAGAATTAAGATAAACTATTTCATTAGTCACTCTAGATTTTATAGAAACTTTTTCTAAACCTTTTTTACTTGCTAATTTTTTAGCAATTTCTTTGGTAATTTTTTCACCTTCTTTGACAATACCTTTAATTCCTTCACGAGCAATTTCACCTTCAGTAAAACGAGCTTCATTAGGAACTTCATGTATTACTCTGCGATAAGGAGTTTCCAAAAATCCAAAAGAATTTACTTTGGCAAAACTAGCCATATGTCCAACTAATCCAATGTTTGGACCTTCTGGAGTGGCAATCGGACAAATACGACCATAATGAGTAGTATGAACATCACGAACTTCAAACCCAGCACGATCACGAGACAAACCACCCGGTCCAAGAGCACTAATACGACGCTTATGTTCCAATTCAGCCAAAGGATTTACTTGATCCATGAATTGAGAAAGTTGAAAACTCATAAAAAATTCATGAACAGCTCCAATCACTGGACGAGCATTGATCAATTTATTTGGAGTAATACTATCTAACTCATGAGTACTCATACGATCTTTAATAATTCTCTCCATACGAGCCAAACCAATACGAAAACGATTTTGTACCAATTCTCCAACAGCACGAATACGACGATTGCCTAAATGATCAATATCATCTGGTTCTTCTTGAGCAACATTTAAACGAACAACCTCTTTTAAAACTAATAATAATTTTTCTGGAGCTAATACACGATTTTCTTTTACTTCATAATCTTCTCGATTTAAACCAAGATCAAATTTAATATTAAATTTATAAACACCAACATGTCCTAAATCATAACGATCAAAATTAAAAAACATAGAATGAATTAAACTCTTGGCATTATCAGCTGTTGCCAAATCACCTGGTCGAATACGGCGATAAACTTCAATCAAACCTTCATCTTGATTGGTAGCAATATCTTTCTTAATAGTATTTTCAATATAATCAATATTTGGATGAATATTTACTTCTTTGAACAATTCTTTAATTTCTTCATCAGTACTAAAACCAAAAGCCCGTAATAATGAAGTAGCAGCTACTTTTCTCTTACGATCAACTTTAATCCACAAAACATTATTTTGATCTGTTTCAATTTCTATCCAAGCTCCTCGATTAGGAATAATTTTAGCACCATAAAAACGACGACCACGAATATTTTCAGCTGTAAAGAAAGCTCCGGAACTACGAATCAATTGAGAAACCACACAACGCTCAATACCATTGACTACAAAAGTACCGCGTTTAGTCATCACAGGAATATCTCCTAAATAAATTTCTTGTTTTTCAGATTTACCAGTTCTTTTGTTTAGTAATTTAGCATTCACTCGCAATGGAGCTTCATAAGTAATATTTTTCTCACGACAAGTTACTTCATCAAACTTTGGTTCATCAATATAATAATCCTCAAAATACAATTCTAAATCACGACCAGTAAAATCTGTAATTGGTGATAACTCATCAAATAATTCTTTAATACCCTCTTTGAAAAACCAGTCATAAGAATTTTTTTGTACCTCTAATAAATCCGGTAAAGGCATAGCATCACGCAACTTAGTGAAGAACTTGCGCTCTTTCTCTTTGGTTGCTTGTCTCTTGTATATTGGCATAGAATTAAAATTATTTTAAAATTAATTTACAATTATCAATCTCCAATTAAAATTTATTAAAGATTAATAATTATAAATTGAATAACTAAAACAAAAAATCCACCCTCAAATTATGAGGTGGTAAATTAATTTTAATTTTTTGAAGAAAAAATATATAACATGGGGGTCTTATAGCACATAACCCTTTATATCCTATAAAAGGAATATCAGAGATAAGGCGTACCTAGGTAAAATTTACCCGGCTCTATGTTAATTGAGCCCTCTAGTTCAGACACATTGAGATTCAGTTCCTTTTTCTTCACCAAAATAGGCGAAAAAATAGGAAAAAACAAAGCGCGTTAATAATACATTCTTTTTTAAAATTTGTCAAACTTAGATAGTGGACAAGTTTGATTGTCAAATATAATAATTTTAAGCTAATTTTAGCTAAAAAAATTAAATAAAATAAAAAACAAAAGTTAGTTATCCACAAGAATAATAAAAAAATATAATTAATTAATAAATTTCTATTGACAAAAAAAGAAATTATGATAAAATACATTGTTCTTTAAACGGGTGTTTAAAGAGTTTTGTACTTTTTTTCTTGGAGGAAAAAAATGAAAAAGTTTGTTTTAATTCTTTTTTTAGTCTTTGTTGGTTTCTCAATTGCTTTTGGACTATCAATTGTCAAACCGCAAGTTGGTTATGAAGTGGTTCTGATAGACAGACCACTATTCTTTGGAAAAGGAGGAATTCAACCAGAACCAGTTAAAACTGACACAAAAGTGACATGGAGAACAACGGAACAAATCCATGTGCATATGAGTCCGTACTTTTCTTATATTACCTTAGAGGACATTTTATCAAAAGATGGTCTTTTGTTACACACTAACATTTATGTCAATCTAAAAATTAAAGATTCGGTTAGAATGATCTCTAAATTTGGAAAAGATGGGTATGATTGGTTTGAAGAAGATTTTAAACCCAAAGTAATCGTCCCTTTAGTTCATAACGCCATAAGTAGGTTCAATGCAATGGAAATAAGAGATCATCTTAAAATTATTAGTGATGAGATTAAGAACGAATTGACCTCTTATGTGAAAAAAAATGAACTACCAATAGAACTGGTTTACTTCTATATTCACAGTATAATACTGCCAAGAGAATTAGAAAACCAGTTAATTGAAACGAGAATTCAACAAGCAAAATTAGAAACCGAACAAAAACGACAAAAGGTTGAGGAACAACGACTAGAAACAGAAAGAAAACGAGCTGAAGCTGATATTGCATATCGCGATGCAATGCATTTAACAAACAAAGATTTTGCTATTTTAAAACAGATTGATGTGTTACAAAATCTTTGTCGCTTGAATAACAAATGTACTTTCTTGATAGGAAGAAATGATATTTTTCCTATCAAACACTCCGACGAAGAAGACTAATTACATTAGCTCTTTCAAAACCACGAAAATCATCGTGAGTATCACAAAGCCCCAGATCTTAATAATATAAGACGACGGGGCAATTCCAAAAAATCATCTTTATATAAAGGTGATTTTTTGTTTTTGTAATTCTGTTTTACTGGATTCCCGCCTTCGCGGGAATGACAAGAAAAGAACGGGAATGACAAAGAAAAACAGACAGGAACGGGAATGACAAGAGAAAATAATAATAATTCCCCCCTTGCCTGTCTCGCTGAAGGCGGAAGGGGGGTGAAGGGGGGTGTTGGTTGGTTTCACCGAAGGTGGAAGAGTGTTGGCAACCCCATTGTCATTCCCATCCCCACCTACACGAGGATAAACTCTGACGGGAATCTACTTAAGATAAAGAAGTATTATTTAATATTAAATTGCCAACACCCCTCTTAATCTCCCCTCAAGGGGAGAATTTATTTGTCATTCCCGTCCCCGCCTACGCGAGGATGAACTCCGACGGGAATCTATTTAAAGCAGAAAAGTATTATTTAATATTAAATTACTAATACCCCTCTTAATCTCCCCTCAAGGGGAGAATTTATTCAGCTTTTTTCTTTATTTGTCTTTTATTTGGTATCCAGAATCCAAATT
>ENA-UPSM01000308-UPSM01000308.1-activated-sludge-metagenome-genome-assembly--contig:-NODE-308-length-70496-cov-18.088287_pt1 | contig 70496 bp, 52 predicted proteins | sample MGYA00238181_ERZ773283 | MGnify/ENA primary metagenome ERZ773283 (study PRJEB29023, sample SAMN05720199) | activated sludge metagenome | isolation source: Anaerobic digester | place: Japan... | reverse complement strand
CCTATTCAACGTCTGTGCAAGAAATTAAAAATCATTTTTGAGACCTGAAATTTCAACCATAGACTGACGGTACCAAAATAGGGGAGCGGTCTGAAAATTTGGGTCGATCGGACAATGTTCGAAAATCGACCGATGGACTGGCCATCGGCGACTTTTTTTTTTCGAAAATTTTTTTTGCTAATTATCTTCCTCAGTGTGTATGAATGCTATGCCGCCATTTGAAAGCGTTTAAAAGTGGTTGTAAACAAAGTTTGAGTCGATGGACATTTTCAAATATATAGGTTATTTGTACTAAAATAAAATTGTAAAATTGAAAAAATTCCTGTTGCGCTCAAGGAAAGCTACCCTCCTTTTTTGAAAAAAAAATCATTCTTTATTATTTTCAATAACAAGTGCATCTAGTTCATCAAAGGTTCTCGTGAGCTCTTGAGGAGTTTTAAAGACAATAAATGCCTTTTCAACGTGAAGAAATCGTGACCAGTAACTATTAATTTTTTTTCTAGACATTTCTTTTCGGAGCATCTGAGTAGGCACATAGAATGCATGTACACCAAGTGCATTTAACTCGCTATAGTCTTTCATACGTTCGTCGTATCGATAGACGTCAATCCGTGTTTTGTTTTTGAGATTTTTTTCCTCTTCCTTGTGATCATCCCTCAGATCTATCGCTTCTAAAACTTGTTCCATATTGCGAAGCATTGCACCGAGGGTGTTGAAATTCGGAGCAGCACTGTCCCAATCGAATTGAGCTGCACGTTTGTTTATCTCCTGGACGTCCTTGTCTGTCTCTTGTTTGTCGTCTACATCCGAAAAGGCACGACTCACATCAGTAAGCTCTGTCTGTTCTTCGTCTACATCTGAATAAGAACCAAGCAAATCGGAAAGCTCTGATTTTTCGAGGACAACAGTTTCTCTAAATGGAGAAGACTGGAGAACGTCGCCAAAAAAATCAAACGAATAAATGTCGTTGCCTTCTTTGTCTGTTTCTTTGTACTCTAGCTTGAGGTTTGGTAGAGGTTTGACTGCAACTCGTTTCCCTTCCACAATTACATATGTATCATTGGTGCTTTTGGCAGTAGAAACGATTTCAAGATGAATCATTTAAAAAAAACTGTTTTCCGTGATAATTCGGAAATGAAAAATGGCTATTTATAAAAAATGCAAGTCTTTTCCGAGAAATATCTCAAAAACAAAACCCGACACTTTTTAAACATAGCAAAAAAAAGACACTGTGTCTTCCCCCAGATAGGAATGGAAGAGAAAGAAACAAAACCTCTTCTTATTCTAGACCTTGATGGTACACTGGTGCATTTTATTTCTCGTAGAGAAAAGATAGAAGCGCATCACGAAGTGGCAATTGAAATTCCTAAAGAAGGTGTATTGTGTAAAAGACCATACGCTGTCGCGTTTATCACAGAGGTGGCCAAATGGTACGATATTGGAATATGGACTGCGGCCACAAAAGACTATGCAGACATTGCTGTATCGACATTATTTCCAACGCCGGAAAAGGTGCGTCCTGTGTTTGTTTATTCGCGCAACCAATGCAAATCGTCGCATTTTTCATACGGCGAAGACGGACTTTGGGGATCGCGTAATGGTGTTTCAATGACAATCAAGCCACTTGGTAAAGTGTGGAAAAAGTATCCAAAGTACAAGAAATACAAGACAATTATTGTAGATGACACAAAAGAGACGTTTATTGAAAATCCAGCCAATGCCATATATGTAAAAACATGGATTGGACAAGCAGATGACTCAGAGTTGATGCAACTCTATTCCTATTTAAAAAGATTGGCGCTAGACTCTTTAACTTCCATGCTTGACCATCACGATTGGAAAAACAAGAAATAAAAAAAATGCAAGTCTTTTTTTTTGTAATAAAAAAAGCAGTGGCGCTGCCCCGCTCTTTATATGGTTTATATATAGCCAGACTGGCAAATTTATTTCACCGCCATGTTGACTTTGGGAAAAAAGAAAAAAATTCAAAGAGAGAAAACAATCAAAGATCCTCTCTTTCAAAAGAATCTTCATCAGTCCTCTATTGCATTGACTGAAAAAAGGACAAGCAATGCATTTGAAGAGTTTATGACACTTGTCAACTCATCACAGGCCATCGACAATGATTATCAAGTCATGGCAAAAAACTATCTCGACTCTGTTTCAAAGTGGTCCAAAACAAAACAACAACAATTGCAGCTGGATGAGTCAGAGAGTGACAGCGAAGTCAAGGTGAAAAAGAGAAAGAGAGAAACTGTTTCTACTACAACAGCGTCTACGACTCGTGCCGCCGCCACCACTGTACAAGAAGAAGAATCCTCTAGTGCACCAGTGCGCAAATACAAACGCAAGACAACCCACACACCTACACTCAAAGCAAGCAAAGATCAGTCTCCCATTGTTGAGATGCTACCAGATGACTTGCTCAACAAAGAGACTGGGATTGATCAAACTGCACTTGACGAGGAAATTGAAAAGGATGTAAGTGTCAAGATTATCAAATTGAAAGCATCCCACAGAAAGTTGGTGGAAAATAAAGACCACCTGACACCTCAACAGCGTGAAAATATGGAGGAATTGGATCAACAAATCAAAATCATTCAAGACAAATCAAAACCTCTCAAAGATCAACAACTCTACTATCCCATCAATACCAAGCTGTTACAAGAACAAGAAAAGATTCTCAAGATTCTCTCCAATTCAGCTGGTAATAATACTGCAAATTTGACAGAGTTTATTCGTTCCTATGACTCGGCTGCACTACGAGATATGAACAACTCGTTTGTCATGAAATTTGTACGTCAATATCAACCTGAATCATTTCTTCATCAGAGCAAAGATTTTCACTCGGTGGTTGGACGACGCCAAGTCAATCCGCCCAAGCGACTACGAGAAGACGAAGAAGGTTTCTTCTTTGCACCACGGCCTGGCTCCCGCGACAGGTATTGTCGTTATGGAAGAGATTGTCAAGGTACCAAAGTGCCTGATGCGCCACCTGTGATTCTCAGAGAATATCTTACCAAGGAAGAGCGCCAAATGGGCGACGCTCTACTTCTTCCCGAAGAGCCACGAAGATGTGCCATGTGCAATAGACACGACATTGCCAAAGACCACATGACCATTCGTTCGACTGCCGATGACATCAAGGGTGCATTCTGTATTCAAAATTATTGCAACGAGGTCAATGTGGAAGGCGAGTATGATCTTAGACAATGTTTTATGTCGTCTTCGACCGACTATCAAGGCATGCCAAAGCCAGTGGTTATTCACTGTCTCTACTGGTATAGCTATGTCGTCAAAGATGGAGTACCAGGTTTTGAACAGACGGGATACATTCGTTATACAGCACAAGACAACTTTTGGAAAAATATGGACGGACGTGTAAAGGATTTTCTCAGGGGGCTGGTTATGTAGGAATTCCCGGACTTGTCGCCAGCCCCTCACCAAAAATCTATAAAATTGTCCGGCTCAATGCAATGAATGATCAACAACGAATTGAAGAATACTTTGGATCCTCGTTGATACCCTCTTGGCTCTTTTCTGTCGAATGGCCTCATCACACCTCTTTTTACAAGGGCGTCGACGGCGCCTATGTATGGCGTCCGCTTGTCATCAAGGAAGGGTTGCCAGAGTATTCCATCTATTATTCGATTGTCAATCGTGTCGATTACTTGGAACGTCTATGTCTCGAGCGCCCGTCTACTCTAGACGAAAAATGGCACCAAGTCGAAAAGAGTCTTCGCGCTGTCCAAGATCGATATCAATTGCTCATGATACACATGACCCTCAAAAATCATTTCAAAAATAAGCAACTTACTGAAGGTGTGCCCATCTCTCCACTTGCCATGTTTTCACCTGGAGACAATCTCGAATTCTCCATCAACGAACTACCTGATCTCTTTGCATTGCTACTTTCGTGTGGCTTTTGGGGTGATCACGTAGATATACCCTATCGCAGTCCGCGTGGCTCTTCGTCATTTACCGACGACGAAATGGAAACTCTTATTTTTGATCTTACCAAGGTGATTCCACGTGCATGCAAATGTCGCGCTTTTACCTCTTCTCTTGCCAACGGATGGTTGAAAAGGGGATACACATCCATCTTCCAGTGTGTGTTACGAATGATTATGGCTTCTTTGCTTGGTGTTTATGAACATAGCAAAGTCGTAGCGTCGTTTCAAGTGCGTCAAAAATTGTACAAGTGGTTCTCCTTGATGCCTCCTTCGGGTGAAGAACTTGCAGAGTGGATTGCTCAAAACAAATTTCTCATTCTCTACATTCTTCGCGAGTATCTCTTTTGGTCTATCAAATATCTACCCGCACTGTATGACTTTCTCGGAGAAAACTATTATCTCTCGAGTGTCATCAATAATACGTTTGATTCAATGGACACAGTTCGAAGGAGACTCAATCACCACGTCTTTGAATATTATGCGTGCCATCCGCTTGTCGACGATATGAACAATAGTCTATTTGATCATTTCCTAAACGAAGGTGTATTTCAGCCCTTTAATTGTTTGTTGACAACACGAAAGCAATGGCAATTGGATAAACCATGGTTTACGTGGGCAGACTATTTCCTAGATCAAGCCAACAAGGAAAATCCCGACAATTGGCCACGAGTCATTGAAATGTCTTTTGCGGAATGCATGAATTCATACTTTGACGACTTTGATGTACTCCATTTCTACTCTGAAAAGGTACCATGGATTGATATCGACGCTGAAAAAAAACTACTCGATATCATCTTTTCACGAGTCAAACAATGGTGGCCCATCTCTTATTGGTTTCTGGGCACTCTTCCTTTTTCTGTCCACGCAGATTCGATTCGAGAATTGGCGAGTGCCGAAGATCTCTACCAACGCGAGACTTCTCGCTCGGGCGTAAAAAAGACACTCGATAAAATTCTAAGACGTGGCGCTCGTGATTATCTCATTCTACGCCATTTCTTTCAATGTCTAAAACGCCGGCAATCCATTCTTGTCTATCCTCTACCTCGAGATTGGACTGATATGCAAATCAAAAAGTTTCACCAACTCTATCAAACCAAACCCGGTGAAACACTTCCAGAGCAAGCTGGTCTCTATATGGCATGCGTAAATTGCAGTAGCATTCGAAGTATAACCATACCCTATGAAGTAGACGATGAGAAACAAAAGAAACTCGCCAAACAACGCAAATCCTCACTTTGTTGTGATGGAATACGAATTGATCTCGACACTGGAAAACTCTATTGTTCACAAGCCAAATCTAAAAACAATTCAAAAAAGAGAACAAGCTCTTCCATCAGTGCTCTAGCATCAGATACGGAAACAGAAGATGATGAACAGGACGACGACGAAGAAGATATGATGGAAGAAGAACAGCAACAACCGACGAAGCGTCAGCCTTCTCGAATGAATGAAAGAGAACAAAAGAAAAAGGCCAAGCATAGTAGAGAAAAGGAAAATGCAAGTCTATGTCCACGCACAGAATTGGTCGAAGTCAATATGATTGGAACAATTCTCAAACTCAAAAAGATGATTGTCGTTCTCTGCCCCTATTGTCTATCGGTCATGAGATTTTCACGAAATTGTTTCGAAACCTATGGTGGAGTATTCTCGTGTGGATGTCAAAAACTCCCTCTTCCAACCATACCATGTACTCTATGTGGCACAGAAACCAAAGAAAATATCAATCGAAACTTTTTCCTCGTCTTTGATGATGAAAACACTACTAGAGCATGTGTACGTAAAATGCCTTTTTGCTCAGACACTGGGTGCACATGGATCAAGTCATGGGAAACATTTCTTCCACTCTCGCTCATTCGACGTTCTTACGCCGAAGGATGGTATACTTCTAGATCATCGAGTGGCGAGCGAGTGTTTAAACCACGTGATACAAATCGCGCCTCGCTCTACGCCGAGTTGAGAAGTACTGTAAAAAAAGCAAAGGCCAAAAAGGTCAAGGATACAAATGAAAGTGTATAAATAGAAAATTTTTATCTCTTTTTTTTAAAAACCAACCATGCCTCGAGAAAAGGCGGTACCAAAGAAGGCGGCGCCTCCGCTTACATTGGACGAGCTTTCTCGCGATTTTACCAACCTTGTCGTCGATTTTTATGATCTCTTTCCCAATTTTGAAGAGCGAATAAAAGAAGTCTATCGAGATCCTCGACGTCCAGGTGGCCCAATTATACAGCAACAACAATGCCATTGGTATGCAGAAAGAAACGACAATTCCAAACCGCCATACGCAGGACGCACTCGATGTGAAAAAACTGCGGAAATGTATCCCTATTTTTGTGATGTCCACGCACCAAAGGCGTATCCAAATCTAGTTGTAAAGGAATCGTTTGATGAAAAGGGACACTCCAAAGGTTTAGGACTTTTTACCATTCCCAAAAAAATCGAAGACCCGCGTGACGCCAACATTGTGTACAAAAAGGATGAAATCATTTCTCCCTACTATACACCACATTATTTGGAAACAATGGAAGAGAGTGAATATTTGTATGTGATCAACAAGCCAGTGACTGATGAAGAAAAACAAAAACTCGGTGGCATAGACATCACTATCAATTCTCAAAAGAATGAATACTTTATCAATCCTCGCGGCACTCAAACTTGCATAGCACGATATGCCAATCATTCAAATTCTAGACCCAATGCATGGATACTTCCTTGGCCCACTCCAACGATGAGCAAGTATATCCATCCCTTTCTCGTGGCTAGAGAAGACATTGGACCAGACACTGAAATTGTCTTTGATTACGGCAATGAATTCCAACTTGGAGACAATGATGATCAACAACCACCTTCTTCAAAGCGACAAAAACTCAAACAAGAGGGGATTTTATTTTAAAATAAAAGTCTGTCATTGTCGTCGATACGCATATTCTTGAATGCTGCCTCTGACAATGCTTCTTGTTTTGATGTTTTCTTGTCAAAAAGTTCTTCCAATTCACTATCAGTTTTGAATTCAAAAGGATGTTCCTTTTCATACTCTTTTTGGAAATTTTCAAATTCCTTTGATTTGATTTCCTCGGCTTGTCGTTGCTTTAATTCTTTTTGCACTTGCTCTCTTGTTTTAGAGATTTCTAGATTGTTACCGATAATCTTGCTAGCCCGGTCAAATTCTTCAATCATGGCATTATTTCTCTTTTCTTCTTCCTTTAGAGAAAAGGGAAAAGACTCTGCACACGCTTTTACGTTCCATGCTTTGAGTTTTGCGGATGCCTCGTTGACATTTGTTAGAAACTCGGACCGCTCTTGGAGTAGTGTGGGGTCATTTTCATTGTTTTTGAGTTTCTTGTACAACTCTGGTCCATTGTCGTTTACCAGCGCATCTAATTTTTCTACGAGTTTGTTGCCATCTCGAAACTGCTTGAGAGCCTTTTTCCAGTCCTTTTTCAGTTTCAGTTTGTTATTAGGCACATTTAATTTGTCTTCGAGTCTCTGGAGTGTCATTTGATTTGCTTTCAAACGCTGGATTTTGATGTTTTCGTATTTCTTCATTTCCGTTGCGTTGCGTTTAAAAGTGTCGACGATGGCTTTTTCCAATTCTTTGGACTGAAAGAGCTTTTCCTGCAAACATTTTTTCGACTTTTCAAAGAGGGGCGCCAGTCTGTCTTTAACATTTTCAAGAGTGTATGTACCAGAGTCGTTGGAAAAGACATTTATCTTGACAGGAGTGTCACCTGCTAGACCGACGGTAGATACCTTTTTGCTTTTCTTTTCTGTTGGTGCTCCCTTTTCAGCAAGTATTCCTTGCTTTTTTCGATAACGTTTTGGGGGTGGTGGTCCCAGTGGAGCTTCCATTCTTTTTAAACAAAAATACACAAAAGCTTTATTCTCGTCTCTATCTATTCTCTCTACAAATAGACTGGTTTTCAAATATTTCTATGAATTTGTCTTTTGTTTTTTCGTCTTTGGTTCTGCGCCACCACCTTCTTTGGAGGGTGACAACTTTTTGCCTGCAAACAAGAGTTTCTCTTCATCATTCCATGGGTCTTTCTTTTCCGATTGTTTCATTTCTTCGGGTATGCCTGCCATCCTCCTCGATAGTCTTTCGAATTCCTCCCATGGAATGACTTTGAGAGAATATTTCTTGACTAGGTCGTCGAATGTGTCATTCGTTTCCATAGGAAAAACAAACTTGATTCGCTTTGATAGTAGTTTCTGGTGGAGTGTCTTTTTGGTAATACTGTCACGAGGGACAGACACAATTTCAGACATGGCGGCGTCCACTGTCTCTCGCTCATAGATAATGTGATAAACACGAGTAAAAATCTCTGCGACAATATTGCGCCAAAATCGAAGCGTCTCGTGAAAACTCTGTTCGTTGACTTTGATTCCAGCCAATACTCGACCTTCTCCTGCAAGCATAGACCAAGGAATTCCATAAGCAGCACAGATGTTGTGTAGAAATTCTTCCTTTCTGTCTTTGAGATCTGTATTGGGTGGCGGATAGTTTGGATTCGTCACTTTGTGACCAGAGGGCAGAGGAAACGTTTTTGGAGGACGCACTGTGAGGTCAAAATTGGAAAATCCTGAATACCTTGAATAGATTCGTGTTTCGGGATTTGCGTAATGGTCGTTATAAATTTCTCGTTGTTTCACAGAGCTTTCCAATTCTGCCGCATTGGCATAGAGTTTATCTTGCTGACGCGAAAGCAGTACATCACGTTCGTTGTAAATGGTAGAAACTCCATCAAGGCCGAAACCTTCAGACGCCTTGTCTTGTACCTCTGTCGGAAGGAATGGGTCTGCCTTTTGTGCTGCTCCTGACAATGCAAATTGACGCACTTTTCCAACTTCGAAATCGTCTGTGAGCAACGATGCAAGAGGGCTGCGAAGAACACCGTCGTCATTTGGATCATAGCCAAAGCGTGCCATGATTACTACTTTTTGATCGGGTTTCATATTGGCAGATGAAAATGTACCGCCTCCGCCACCGCCGCTTGCAAAAATACCATTGGAATTGAATTTGTTGAGGCGATAATATTGATACTCGTGCTCGTCTTTGGATTCGTTATATTGCATAATAATTCGTCCACGTCCGCCGACGACTTTGGGAACCGGATCGATTTCAGACATTTTTTTGATGGTCATGGGAAATATCCCACGTGTAAATATTTCCATCAATGCCTCTTTTCCAAAAGGAATCCAATAGATTTCGTAAATGTCTTTGAAATCTTCAGGCATGGGAATTTTAGTATCGCCTTGGTACATTTCAATTCCATTCTTAAAAATCCAAGCCTCTAGTGTACGCGCACATTGAATGGCCCATGGGTGTCCAAAGTGGATTCGTTTGCATGCGATGGCTGCTTGCTCGTCGACATCGACAGACAAGACATCTGTAGGCGCAAATGCGTTTGAAAGTGACATACACCAACGACCACAGGTTTTACGTGTCTCATTTCGTATTTGTGTATATATGATTTGAAAAGTGACTATTTTTAAATCGTTTGTCATTCTTTTTTTTTTCTCTCTTTTACACACATGATAGCTAAACAAACGTTTAAAGTATTCACAAAACAAGATCTCATTCTGTTGCGAGCCCCAGACAAGTACGAGCCCTTTGATTTCGAAAAAGACATTGTCGATGGTCATCTCTACGAACAATCAATAGGATCGTCTTTTCTCTCGTGTATCAAAGAACCTGACTTTTTTCGTCGTTTCAGCATTAATCCGGCGCTTCTGTGTGGAAGAGGTATACGTGGAGACGTGTTTAGAATTGAAGGACAAGATTTATGTGTCAAGATTACTCAGCACTGTGAATGTGTCGACGAGCTACTTCATCTCTATCTTGCCAAGAGATATGATGTGCCTGGATTTATCAAGTATCAACATTTCTATGTCACCTCCTTCCCAAACGTGCCATCCAATGTCGCGTTGGCACTCGAGTCTCGCCATTATATTCAATCAAAGCCACTTGCATTTATTGTGATGCCATACATTCCATTTTTTATAGACAGCGTTTCAAAAAGTCTTACAGACACGTGCGCCTTTTTGTTGGAGCTTTTCTGTATTTTAATCAATGCTCGAAAAACGTTTGACAGATTTATGCATTACGATCTTAAAGAATCAAACATTCTAATTGAAAAATGTCAATCGGCTAGAGAATACAGAGTCTGTGGTCGAGTTTATACCATCAAGACGTGTTTTCGTCCAGTGATTATCGACTTGGAGGGATCAGAAACTCCTTCAACATTCTACACATATCCAGAAGCGGACAGAATTCTACACTATGTGCATTCTGACTTGTCACGGCTTGCTTTTTTGGTTTCTCTACTTGTCTATCGAGATGTGTATCCTACAAGCAAAGCTCTCGTGCCACCTGAAGGTTTTATGGGCAAAAACAGAGATTATCCGTATAGCATTCTTTGCGATCCACTACGAAGTTCTCTAGCTGGATTGCATGAACATTTAAATGCGCTTTCCTTTTCTGACCAAGGATACGCGACTACTTTAGAAAACGTTATCATTCAGTGGACCCATCCATTGTTTTCGCATTTTACAAAAAATTAAAAAAATTCACTAGACAAGTTTTTTAGAGACACGGCTATTTTTATACACACACACACACTATGGACGAGGCGTCTGCAGCATATGATTATGAAGAATTTCTACAAGATCTTCATAGTCACTACCTCGTCAAACAAGATCCGCGCAGATTTTTTACCAGCCACACCAGTTTCAGATCTCCCATTGCAGGTGGTTATGGAATTGTCAATTTTGTCAGAGACCCCGAGGGCAGAGTCATGGTAGTCAAAGCCGTTAGAAATATTTCAAAAAGACACAAGGAACTCTATTGGTTGTGGAAATTTAGAGAGTTTCCGGGCTATGTCAAATTGCTCTACTATTTTGAGAGTTCTATCGCGCCACCTCCATCATGGTCATCAGTAGACGCCAGCACCGAGTCGGTATGGTTATGGCCATCTCAGTTATTTATTGTCATGGAATACTATCCATTGACATTGCGAGATTTTGTAAACAATAGCGAAGAGGAAGAACAAGAAAATGAAGATGTTTTTCTATTTACTGACGAATTTATTGTTGACTTTTTTTGGGAACTATTCTACTGTATCTATTATGGACGAGTGCTTTTGGGCTATTTTCAGCATCTCGATATTGCTGTGAGAAACATTTTGGTGTCTCAGGATGAGACGACACGAGTCTATATGATAAGAGGGCGTCGAGTCAATATATCGTCGCCCTATCGACCTGTTCTTATAGATTTTGGAATTTCACAAGGACCATGGTCTCTAAAAAAATTAGATCTCGAGTGGTCCAATAGCAATACAAAAAAGGGAATAGACATTGATTGTATTTCCATCATGTCTCTTCTTTCTCACGTTCTCTTCAAATATCAACATTTTTGTCCTCTGCCACTTTCAAAACGAATGCGCAACAATCTAACCAATTTTATACATGCCAATGAACGAGTTTGCGAGGGAGATGAAATTCGTTTGATGGAAGAACTTTTATTGCTTCCAAATACATTTACACATACACTGGAAATATCCTCTCCTCGTCAAGTTGTCGCTGTTCAGAAAAAGAGTCCGCCTCTTCCTCCTCCTACTTCTCGATCTCCTCCTCCTCCTCGTTCCCCTCGTCGTGTAGCTACTGCAGTGTCTCGTACTACTTCTCCTCCTCCTCCGCCATTGCTTCCCGACCCTCCAATTGAAACGGAAAAAAAGGAAAAAGACGAGATACTAGGAAAAAAAACTGTATCAACAAGAGCATCTATTATTCCATTTCACTTTAAAGACACTGCGTCTCCATTTCAACAATAAAAAATGTCTGATATTCGCTCTAGATCTTTGCAACCAAAAGAGACTTCTTTGGAAATACCACTGACAGTTGTCCAACAACAACCAGAGCATTGGGATGAAAAGAGATATCAAAGTCAGAGTACCATCAACATGCTAGACATGCTCATTTCTTTTGTACTGGGAACTTCTTGTCTTGTCTTTATCGTCGTTCTCTGTTATCTCATCGCAATTACTCAGAAAGGATTTCATCTACTACCAAACAGCGGTGAAGAGCCAGAGCTTCGACCAGAGATTGTCGCCATGATTACCATGGAAGCCGTTGTGGTCGGACTCTCGTGCCTATTATTCAAGACACGAAAAATGCCCGAAGGAAAAGTCGTTGTATTCATGATTGCTATTTCTGTAAACAATCTACTCTTGGGATTTGCACTAAACACTGTTTTTAGAACCATATTAAAAGGTGTATCTTAATTTATTATCATTGTAGACGACCGTCTCTGACGCAATTCATCCTGTCGTTCTTCTTGTTGTCTGACATGCAAAGAAGAAGAAAATGATTGAGATGGTTGACGATGTAGAGATACAGCTTGAGAAGTTGCCGAAGACGGCTTGCGTTTGACAAGACCTATTTTCTTGGTCTGTTGGAGAATTTTTGCTTCACTCTCTTCAATCCTTCTCCAAATATTTTCTGTTAGCCATCGATAAAGCGCGACAAGAGAGATGAATGCAACAATATCAATAATGACGAGTATTCCAGAAAACAGTTGAATAGGAAACCAATCGGGAAAACTACGAAAAATGCAATCGACATTTGTGGCGGGATCACAATTGATCAACAACACGGATCTCCACACGAGTGCTGTTAGATCAAGAACGATATTGGTCGCATAGAGAGCCTGTGCAGCAATTTGAAAGGATCTCGAATAATTATTATAGATACATGCCACCAGAAATACCCAAGTGAAAAAGTGAAGACCTCCTAAAAAGATGGTCCATAAAAAGAGTTCGCTAATGACCAACCCAAACATGGTGATAATAAGAATGCCAAAATAAAAGATGGGCTCCAGTATGGCACAGATGACAATGGCAAACCGCTTGGAAAATTTAGAAATACTGGGAGGTTCCACGACAATCTTGGCGTATTCCGAATTGATGGCAGCATCTGTTTCAGGATGGTCTGAACGTCCACCTTCTGCCGAGAGAGATTCCTGACTATTTCGTTTGACTTGTTGAGCGTGTTGGACAATCACTTGAATGATGCCGCGGATAACAAATACAATAGACACAAATACTCCAATGTCCCAAAAGACGAGAACAAGTGAGAGTATATATCCTACGATTCCCCATGTTCTCTCGTCTACACATTGAGTACTCGTACAAACACTTGTGGTAATGACGCGCCATATAAATGCTGCAAAGTCAAGCAGTGTCGCAAATCCATAGAGAACGAGTGTGGCACGGTAAAAGGGAAGAGAAAAGTTCTTGGATAGACATGCATAGACTGCGGCCCATGAAAAGGTGTGAAAAATGTGTAGAAGAATACTCCAATAATAGTCAATGGTAGGAACCATGCCAAGGAAATTGAATACAAGCATAGTCACAAAAAAGCCTAGTTCAATGGGGAGTGAAATGTAGAGAAAGTTGGCCCATCCAATGCCCAGTTGCCTTTTGGAAGAGAGTAGAAAGAGAAAGGTCTCAAATTTCTCTAGAGACATTTTTTTTTCGTTAAAAAGCACTAGTTATTTTTAGCAGCTGAATCAAATCATATATAGACTAGTCGCGAGTTTTTAGGGAAAACAATGAAAGATATTGAAAAGGCGCTTGTAATTTCCTTGGTTATGATTGCAATGGGATCAACCATCTTTTATCATTCCTTGTACGACTCTTCCAAAGTTGGCCTTGTCGTTTTTTATGAATGGATGCTCTTTCTTCATCCAGGGCGCTTTTTAGAGTTACTTGTACCATGGATGAATTTTTTCTTAGAAACACTGCGCAGGCATTTCTTAGAAACACTGCGCACGTTTCTAGAGTTAATTGGAACATTGATGGATCTTTTCTTACAAATACTACAAAAGTGTCAAGAGTTATTTCTAATATGGATAAAACTTTTCTTACAAATACTAAACAAGTTTCTTGAAACTATTCTTTGAAGACGCTCAGACATATTTTTCAACACAGGGTTTTTTTTGGAAATCCCTTGCGCCTTTATTGCCAATTATGAAAATAAAAAAAAACGGGTTTCCATCATTGAGAACTATATATAGTCAACTCTTTGTAGAGTTTACAAGTGGCCCTCGTTTTTTTTGTTGGTGATCTTTCTTTTTTAAATGAGTACGGCCGCACTCGCCTGGTCCTTATTCGCCTTTAGCGCGGCGAGTTTGGTTGCCATTGGCGGTGCATTTCTCGTCTTTTTTCTTTCCCTTACAAGAAAAGGGTCGTTGGATTCATTCTTTGCCACAACCGCTTCTGGTTTGGTGGCTTCGACCATTCTACTGTTTGTAAATGCAATTGCTGCAGCGTTTGCGGTACTAGTAGCAGGTATCTCCAATGTGTTTGCAAATGGACGATACTATCTCATTGGCGCTTTCATTGGTCTTACACTTGTCCTGTTATTGCCCTATTCTCAACCCATTCTACGTACTGTTGATACCTATGCCACCGAAATTGCCATTCCAGTTTATCAGCAAGTTGTGTTACCTCTTCTCAACATTTTGCGTCTCGTCTATCAAGTCGTGATCCCTTGGTGGAATCTTTTCTCTACACTTTTTAGGACATTTATAGCAGCCACGATATCGGTGCTAGGAGAGTGTACAGAGGTTGTAGATGCAAGAGCAGTGGTTCAGAATATTCTCACCTTTGTCCTTTCCATTTTCAATCTTCTCACTGGAATTCTAGCCCAGGTGGAACAAAATGATCTTGCCATCCAACCCATTTATAGTGCACTCGCCAATGTCACCGATCCTTTCACACCGTGGTTTAATTGCTTTTGTATCGAACTCTCATTCGCGTGGAACGCCGTGGTCTATTATATACACACAGAGAATTTCCAATATAGTGGAGGGCCGCTGGGTTTTACTTTTATCTTGCTGCCCTCCCATGATCTCTATAACTTTGTTTTCAATCTCTTGCGTTCCATCATTCGATTTGCCGCCGAATTGATTATAGCAGCTTTCAATCCAGGACCTTATGATCCCTTTGGATGTGGACCAGAAGATTACACATGTGTCAACACTACGAGTTGCGGCGGAGACAGTAATCAGTTTTGTGGACCTTTTCCAATTCCTTTTTGCAACTCTTACGTCGAATGTCAAGTAAGACGACAACCTGTATTCAATTTGGCATTTGATTATCTCTGTGATTTTGCTTACCATTGGACTGGAACACTTGATGATATAATCCTTACGTTTGTGCGCGTCTTTTTTGCCAACAAACAACCGGATCAAGTGCCGCGACCGTTCGCTGTGCTAGCGGGCATCATTTGTGGAATTGGGCGATTCTTTCAAGGTTTATTGGATTTCTTTTTCAAGATTGATCTCGTCTTTAGTCCCATTCGCTACACAACCTATATCAATGTCACTGTTCAATTTGATGCCTTTAGAGATAGTCCAGCAAAACTGATCACTCTCTTTGATTCATTTTATGTGGCCGAGTTACATTACATTGGCTGTGGATTGGGAAATGCAATCTATGCAGTGATTGGAGTGCTCGATTTTCTGCTCAACTTTGTAATTGCCCTTTCTACGTTTAATATCAATTTCATTGAACGCTTTCTAGCCATCTACGACTATGAATCAAACATTGAACAATATGCTATACAATCTGTTCTCTGTTTCCAAGATGCCTTGGAAATGATCAATCATGAATGGGCGCAAGCTGTTCGATACTTTTTACTTTGTGTGGTCAAAGTCATTACAATTATTGTATTGACTCTCTCCAAGATTGGTTATATTTTCTCTAGCCACCCCGAAGATTACCTCTACTATTATGTCAATCACATTGTTCCTCAGATATTCCAATTGTTTGACATGATGATGCGTCTTGGCGTGGCTCTTGGAAATTGCATTCGTACCTTTGATCAATTTCTCGGCGGAGCCGTTGGATTGGCTGAAAATTGTCTTCAGCCACTGAATGACACATATCCAGTGGCGTACAATTTGCAATTGAGGGTCTATGGAATTCCGCCTCCTGGTGGTTATCTTACAGAGATACGAGGAATAGAGAGTCACTCGAATTATTTCTGTGTCGCCGGTGATGGTCTACAAGGAATTTCTCAATTCGTTTTTGCAGTTCTCCAGACCATTTTTGAAGTCGTCACTTCCATTATTAACGTGATCGCAACTCCAGACGTACTTCAAGGGGTCACTGTTCTTAGGTTGTTGCTAGACAATCTCGAAATTTTCGTCTTTTATTCCATTCTCAACATTGTAGAGACAATCAATGGATTCTTATCGGGACTCGGTTCATTTTGGGCGTGTCGCGATTCAAGTGGCTCCTACATCAAACAAGCAAATGAGACTTCTGTTGGCTCCAAACTCAAGTGGGTCTTTGGAAACTTTACAGGCATTTTACAATTTCCTTTTCGTTCGGTTTTCCTCAGCGGAGAAGTGATTGGACTCGTCGTTCAATGTTCGCTTGATTCCAATTCAATTCCTATCTTTCTTCAAGGTAGTACAGGTTGTACCACAGACGCGTCCAAGTGCGGATCGGTACCGAAAGTGGATTCATGTCACGTTGGAATTACCTCTATTTTCCTGATGATGCAGTCCATCATTTGTCGCTTTATCTTTATCTTTTGGGACTTTGTATTTACATGGTTTCCAAAGGTCATGGTTGCACTTGTGGAATTTATCATTTGCCTTGCAGAAGATACTCAGGACGATCTCAACTTTAGAGAATTTTTACAATTCCTTAATCTTCTTCGATGTCTAATTTGCACCGTGGTTCAAATTGTGTTGTCTATTCTCAAGTCGCTTGTCTATCTTTTCCAAGGCGAGATCCTCTATCTCATCTATGCAATTGTCTGTTTGCCACCTCTGTCGACTCTCTATGAAATCTATATCGTGGTGTTTAAATTGATGATTGATTTCGGTGGATGTCTTATCGACGATCTATTGGGAACTAGCTTCTCTGGTGCATGCCCTACACTTCCCACTGGAACATTGGATGCGCCAAGACCTCAACCTCTATCATGGGACAACATCTTGGACATTGCCAAGTATTATGCAACTCGAGATTGCCATGTACGGACAGACCCTAGAGATCCAACCAACTACTCACCTCTCTATCCTCTGTGCATTATCTCGTTTCTCTTTAAACGCTCTGTCGACGAACCAAATACTGAATTTATTCAACTTCCCATGGATTCAAGCTACATCCTTCTCTCGCCCGACTTTATGTGGGGCAAAGAAGCCGAATACAACTATAGTAATCCCGACTCACCTTGCTATAGTTCCTATCAATACCTAAATTGGACACTAGACAAGAGTTCTCTCGAACCACTTCCGCCGCTTGTTCAAAATACCCTTGTATATTTTGATACTTGGTTGCGCTCTCTTGCCACCAAGTACTTTACAATTTGTGTAGTCTCTTCCAACTTTGCAAATGCCACCAATAGTGGATTTTCAATGATGAAGAAACATCCGTTGCCAGCTGATTTCCTTATCAATCCTGTGCGCACTCTCAACTATACTGTTGGTCTCATCAAACATCTATGGACGGCATTTGAATTCATTGCTGCAAGAAACTCTAAAAGTATCATAGCCGAAACGTGGCAGTCATTCAAAGATGCGAATGGTCTTACAAACGACTATCCTCTTGCGCTCGTCTCTCTTTTTGATGAATCCGTTCACGCAGCCAGCGTCGCTCTTACGTTGACATCAAACTATCCAGAAGTGATTGAAACTATGAATCCCAGCAATAGAAAACGCTCAGTTGATGAAATGTGGGTTAGATCATTGTCACTCTCGGAAGAAATGTTGCTATGGAATGACACGAGATATATCAATGCCAAGCGGTCTATTCCCTCTGGAGCCGTGTTTAGCGAAGAAATGTTTTCGAATCACATTGAACTCGGACAAGTCTTTGGAAAAGCCATTTATGGCACTGGTAAATTGGTTGGTTTTTTCGACAAGATGGACACCAAGATGCGTTCTCTCTACTTTAACAAAAAGAGATCCATCTCACCTAGTGAAGACATGGTCAAAGAACAAGGAATCAAGAATGCTCACAAGATTAGAGCACATGCCATTGTTTTGCTCAACTTTACACGCACCGTGTTTGACAAGGTTGGTAGTGTCATGACAAGAGCCTATGGAAACGTTTTTGAATATCGACGTGATGATCCGACACCGAGTCAAGCTCGTAGAAGCATTCGAAATCTAGTCATGACGGTTCGTTCCAAGATGCAAGTGGTGTTTTCAGGACAAGAAGCAAATATGCCCAAACGCAGTCAAATTGAGAGTCAATGGCACAGTAGCGATTTGTCTAAACGCATCACACGTCCCGCCTTTTTGGTCAATGCCAACCCTGCAATGACACGAGATCTTCTAGATTCATCCAGTGATCACTTTCAAAAGCGCTCTTCCTATACACTTGAATTGAACGACACTGCAATAGAGACCATTGATGAATCTCTCATGATTCACGTCGGAAATGATTTCTACACGAAACGAGGCACCGAAATGATACTCTACCAAAAACGTGGCTCTACTGAAGGAGGCGTATCTATCTATTATGGTGTTACTTATCCTCCTGGAGGTTTTGTCTTTGCGGGCCAAACATTTCCTCTTGCTCAAATATGTTTTCCCGAAACTCGCGTTTCACTCTCTCCCATTTTGTCTCTGATCAAACCTCCGCCCTTTTTTACCATTCCTCTACCAGGATTTTGTATTGAATGCAATCTCTTGTTGGAATACGTCAATCGTCTCACCTATTACTTGGCTCTTGCCTTTAACGATACGATTCTTACCATTCGCACCATTGACCCATTTGTGCCGTACAATCCTCAAGACAGAACAGACTTTTTCTTCCCACCCACCATTGGTGCGCCTACGCCTGCGCCTACACCCTATCCAGCCATTTTCGGCAGCGGTCAATCATGGAATGACAAATTGATCAACCTCGCTTGGTATCCCGTGTGGCTCATCACTGGAGTGACTGTCCAGGAATTCAAGGACGCTTTTGTGGGATTCTTTTCCAATGCAGATTCGAGTAGTTCAGGATCCTTTTTATTCTGGTTTGAGTTTCTTGTTTCATGCGACCACGCGACTGCACTTCGTTGTGGACACGGAGCCTATTCAGGAACTGGACTTACTTGGGGTTTCCTATGGACTTATGGTTCTCTCATTTTCATTTCCATTATTCTCGGATGGTTTGGACTCTCGTCTCTCTTGACGTATCTCTGGGTCTTTTCTCCTCTTGTCTGGTTTGCCGTCTCTTATTTCTATAGTCCCATTTGCTTTCCTGCGCTTCCAGACTGTCTTGGAAATGATATTTATTATACATTCTACTCGATCAATGCCAACTGTCTCGATTGGACGCCGCTCTATGGTGATGCCATTTCTTCTCAATGCCCTCTCGACGTGACACAATGTTACTTTTCCTACAACTTGACATATCTTCCTGCACCATCTAGTGGCGTCTGTCCCGACGGAGGAGTTTTACTTGATCCATACGTCAGAATGTTTCCCAATTGTTCTGATCCCAAGTATGGTTCTGGAGATCCTTTGTATACTATTTTCTACGCCATAGGCTGGGTATGGCCCGCTTTCAACACTTGGTTACTCAATACCAATAGCCCTACATTTAGATATCTCCGTACCGTAGAGGGCGTAGAAGATGCACTCAATGCAGTACCTCTCTTTCAAAATGGATCGCCTCCACCCGACTATACCACTTGTTTCTATCTAAATGCATCCAATGCGGTGGGAACACTCTTTTGGTGGGCCCTTATTGGAATCTTTTTGGCCATCCTTCTCTATTTCCTCATTCAAATTCTATTGGCGTTTATCAATATGATTATCGCCTCTCTCACACTTACCGTCTTTTCAACTACCGAGTTTGTTCTCACCAATACGGCACCTGGAGCAGACTCGGGCGATGCGTTGACGCTATCATCGTCGCAACCGCCGTCAGAGGTTGCCGCAGCAGCTCCATTTAGACGCCGTCAAACCGTGTCAACGCGAACCAGTCGTATACTTAATCAGTTACAACTATTTTAAAATTAAACGTCTCTTCACTTTTTTTTCTATTCTCGTCGACTTTTTTTATAAAAAAAATGGAACAACCCCTTACTCTTGAAGAGCTCAATGATTTTGCCGACCTCTGTTGGAATCTCAAGTATAGCGTCGCTCATACAAGTGGAACAAGAGAGACACGCAAGGCACTCAAAAAGATTGAAGATGCCAAGTTTGAAGACGTTGACTTGGAAGAATTTGACATGTCCATTGTGGAGGCGTATCAAAAGGCCATCAAACCAGTACGAAAGCTGGCTGTCGATGCTGTCAAGGTCTTTGTTGTCAAAGAAGACGAAGAAGCGAGCAAGCGCAAAGCGCCACGTCAACGAAAACAATAATTTGTAATCATTACTCTTATTTGTTTTCCTCTTGCATTCTTTTTTTATTAAACCCCCACAAAAAAAACAAGTTCATTGTCTCTGAAAAAAAATGCCTACCCTCGGAAATGCCGTCTATTCTCTTGTCATGGCTATTGTACCACTTCTCCTTACTGGCGGGTGTGGAATTTGCATGATTCGTGCCTTTTGTTGTTGTAAATGGAATCCAATGCCAATATTGCGGTCTTTCTACCATTTGTGGATTGAATTTATGATGCTCTTGGCATTCCTACTCTTTACGGTTTTCTACTATTTCGAAACCATACGGTCGTGGAACATTGACAATCATGAAATTATCTTGCCCATGGATTTTTCCATGAAATAAACCACTTGCAGAGTATATATTTTTTGTGTCTGTCGTCCAGTGATAGAATTCTTCATCCCCCATTTTTTTGTGATTCAAAAATGGGCCAAGCCAGTACGCGATGTGGCAAGCCTTCGGGCATGGTTTCATTGTGCACAGCCGCATCCATTTCCATACTAACGGTGATTGCATTGCTATTGTATACGGGAGCATCATTTACATTTGTCTCGTATGATATGTTGGAGAACGACGGACTTCTCGCAGTTCCTGATTGGTCAGGAGATAACACGGGTGGAGACGAGCCTATTTGGGCCATGGTTATGCTATGGGTATCATTCCTCTTCTCGTTGATTGGATTTGCAGTGTTTGCCTACTATTACCATCTCGCTCGCAGTCAAATGAAGACAAATTTCAGATGTCTGTCTTCTTGGTGTGCACTTATCAACTTTGCGCTTGCTGCTCTCTTTGGATTGATTGCATTGTCGTGGTTCATTGCTCTGTATGTCAGAGGTCCTGCTCTTCATCAAGTCGACTCTGATTATTACTTGATTCAAATGAGTCTCTCTATCGTCGCTGGAGTATTTGTTACCCTTGCCTCTATTTTGGTGTGCACTGGTGCTTTCTGTTGCTTTGGATCCGACAATCAAGGAAGAGGAAACTCTACTCCAACCAGAGAAGACAAGGAAAATAACAAGGCACTGAGAGCGCAAAAGAAGGCTGCTGCGATGGAAACTCCAAGCAAATCCAAAAGTATCCGATCTTCCTCGAGCGTCATTGGCAATGCAAGCAACAAGTCGTACCACAAACTCTAGGTGCTGTAACTTTTTTTTCTCTCTTTAAAAACACTTATTACATTGATGTGTTTGTTTGATTTTTTTGTTGAATAAAAGAAAAGAAAAGACTATAAAGGATGACGTGAGAACTGATTGCAATAGTGTCTCTATTCTTTTTTTTTTCGAGAGAGAAACCTCGATGAGGCGGCGGTATATACTTTCGAGTCTCCTAGTGGTACTTGCCGTCTTTTTGACATTTGCACCACACACTGCAAGTGGACAGCTCACATTTAGCTTTACCAATGTGACTTTTCCAGAAACCAATTGTACCTATGTACAAAATTGCACTGATGATCCGACGATTTTTGGAAATTGCGAGGGAAGCTATCAAGATTGCAATTATTGCACCAATACCATTTGTACGTTTTGTGACGATCAATTGGATGGAATATTTCATTGTATTCCCATTCGAGTAGACAAGATTCCGTTGCCCAACCCAGAATGTATGCCCACGCCTGCACCTACTCCTGCTCCCACTCCAGAGCCAACTCCTGCTCCTACTCCTGCTCCTACCCCAGAGCCTACTCCAGAACCCACTCCTGCTCCTACCCCAGAGCCAACTCCGGCTCCTACTCCAGAACCCACTCCTGCTCCTACCCCAGAGCCAACTCCGGCTCCTACTCCAGAGCCCACTCCTGCTCCCACTCCTGCTCCTCATTCTGGACCATGCGCAAATGATACCAACATTCCTGGGTCTGGACAATGTGGTCAAGACAATGACTGTCCAACGGGCCAGGTATGTATACCTACCGTTCATTGGGGAGGAATATGTTCCGTTACTTGCGAACTCGATGCAGATTGTGCACAATTCGGTCCCGGAAATTCTGTTTGCAGTGTAGATGCGATTTGTATGTTTCTTGCAGGAACTCTTGATAATACCACTGCTGCCGACCAAGTGTGTTTGGACGCAGTCTCTGGAAATCCAAATATGCAATACAATACACTTGTAAGCGTAAGCGGACTCAGTCAAAATGTATATTGTGCATACATTTGTAATCCAACTGTCCCGTGCGTTAATACTTCTGGCACGTGTTTTAATGACACAGACTGTTGTGAAGGACTTACATGTCAATATGAATTGTTGGGCCGAAAACGAGTTGTTGCGGGAACTTGTTTGCCGCCTCCTCCTCCTACTACTGCTCCTCCTACCACATTACCTCCTACCACTCAACCTGGATTAACAGGATGTTGCTTTGACAATGACTGCAACAATGGATCTATTTGTCTTAATTCTTCAGTGGCTTTATGCGGCGGTAGTCTTGGCTATTTATTATGTTGTCAAGATGCCGATTGCAGCGCCAATCAAACATGCAACACTGGATTTTGTTCAATCAATCAAAACGCATGCGAAGTCGACTCTGATTGCCAGCAGATTACTGATGTGTGTATTGGTGGAGCAACCGGATTTTGCGTGCCCACTCTAACAACACCGACTGTGCCTGCTCCTACTCCCGCGCCCACTCCTGAACCAACGCCTGCACCAACTCCTGAACCAACTCCTTCTCCCACGCCTTCTCCTACGCCTTCTCCTACGCCTTCTCCTACGCCTTCTCCTACGCCTTCTCCTACGCCTTCTCCTACGCCTGCTCCTACGCCTTCTCCTACGCCTGCTCCTACTCCTACACCCCCCAGTGGATGCTGCCAAGATACAGACTGTGATGTCGATTATCAATGTGTCAATGAGACAAAGGGACTTTGTCGCGCCTTCTCAGCAGTCGAGATTGAATGTTGCAGCAATACTGATTGTCATTCTGATCTAAATGAATGTGCGCTCTTTGGGTTGTATCAATGTGGCGGAGCTCCCAATGGCAATGTTTGTAATCCAGAAAATAACCAATGTGCAAACAATATTCCTTGTTTAGAGATTGGCATATGTGCTATCTCTCGACTTATTTGTAGCGAAACATTTCCATGTGATTTATGCCAGAGTGTAGTACGAGGCGAATGTGTTCCTATTGTAACGACTCCTCCTCCGACAACAGCTCCTCCTGTCTGTACTCCCATTCTTAATTGTTCTGGATTATTTAACAATTGCTCTGGAATTTGCGACGACTGTGATCCATGCACTGTAGATCACTGCGGACCATGCGATGTTGATTTCACTGGGCACAAGCATTGCACGTGCCTATTTTTCAGAAAGCCGACGCCAGTACTGGGTCACCCTGAATGCACTCTTACTCCCAAAGTATGCATTGAGGACGTCAACGACTTTGGCACATGCGTAGATCCAGATACTCACAATTCAACGAGTACATGCGAAGATGGAGATCCGTGCACAAATAATGTTTGTTCATTCTGTGACGAGACTGACGATGGCATAGAAAATCCAACTTGCAACTGTCTATCATCTTGGATTGAACCTCAAACTCCCTATTGCGCTCAACGCTCACATACCAGAAACCACACTGCCAGAGTAGACATTTGCAAGGCCTACAATATTATTCCAGAAGGAGTGATTATTCCATGCGACGATAACAACAATTGCACAATCTTTGATCGGTGTATCAATGGAGATGCTCCACCTGCAATGTGTAGTGGAAGTTATATCGGAGATGGACAACCATGCACACTTGCTCCTGGATTCACGGGCAAGTGTTTTTATGGACGTTGTGAATTTGTAGACCCTCCCATTGCAAACAATGACGTTGTATCTTCTCCTGAAAATACGACAACGACAACAATGGATGATGACGACGATGATTTGACTTCTTCGGAAGAAAGAAGTGTCGCTGCCACCATTCTCATTGTTGTGTTGTGTGCCGGTTTCCTTGTGGTGATCTGTCTCTTTGTTGGATTCTTCGTTATATATAAGCCACGCTCTAGACGCAACACTGGAACAGCACGTTCTCGTAGCTCTTCGCGACTCTCTTCATCAATCGCCATTTCTCAAGCACCAGAACCTTCCAGAAACACCATTGTCACAAACCTTGCCTCTGCTTCCTCTACTAGCAGCAGCAGCAGCAATAACAGTTTGGTCAATCGCAAACATACGGGAACAACGACGGATGCTCTTGTTGAAAACAAATCTGCGATTTTATTTTAAATGACCAATGAAGTTATCATTCTCGGACTCTTGATTTTATTGTTTGCCGTCTTTACTGCAAGTTGTTGTATCTTTATCGTCTATCAAAGAAGGAGGCATCGATATCCAAAAAAAGACAAGAAGAAAAAGATGACAATAATAAAGTGAATTTTTTTATTACTTTTCCATGATGGGTGGTATATTACAATAGACATGTTCATTGTCTTGGTCCGAAAGAGAAGTAACTCGATCGTCTGTCACTGAAAAGGATACATACTGGTGATTTGAAGAAGGAGACGACGAAGAAGAAGAGAGTTTTTCATAGAGACTTGATAATTCCTTGACAAGCATTGTAGAAGAGATCCTCTGTGACGCTTCGTATCTCCAGCATTTTTTCAAAATGTCATAGATGGCATCTGAAGCAAATTTGGGTTTTACGGGCACTTGACGATTGGTTGTAATGAGAAATGAATGAATGTCTTGAATGTCTACGACAGCGCCAAACGGGTGAATTCCAATCTCGAAAAAATGCCATATCAATAATCCTAGATACCACATGTCGCAATCTTTACTTGAAGTTGTAGCCTCTAGAATTTCTGGAGGCCCGCATTGTTGGGCATATGTAAAATCTTCCAACCCAGTCCCAATGTCGATATCGGCATAAATGAGAGGACACAACTTGAGTGTATAAGGTGGGACATCTCCTGTGTAGAGCACATTTCCAAAGGTAAAACAATAGAGCGAAATGTCATAGTCGTGTAGAAAATCAACTGCCGTAGCCATACAAATGGCATAGTAGAGCCGAGTAATGGTTGATGCATCATGGAAATTCTTTGGTTGATACCACCACTTTTTAAAAGTTGATGAACATACATTTTCATAGATGAGATAGGTAGTCGGAGATTCCATATAGAGGCCTTTTACCTCTAGTAAATTCTGTTGACTTGGTAATTGAACCAATTTGATCAAGTGTCGTTGATCTATTTTACTCAATTCAACATCAGAGAGCGAATGGAGAATGACCGAGTGTCTAGTTCCACTGGTGATTCCAAAAAAACGGCGAGGGTCTGAATTGGTGACCTGGCCCAGTATTTGTATTGTATCTACAACAAAGAGAGGTTCTATAATTTCCACAATATTGGAACGCGTCGAAGAGTTATCCATGTCATTCATTGGATATGCATAGCCAGATTCGTGTACAACCCTTTTTTTCTTGTCTCGTTCTACTTGACGTCTCTTGCGAAGTTTATAGACTGGATACATGACAATGATCATGCAAATGGCCAATAGAGCGCATGCACCAAAAAAAGAAAGAAGAATATCGGTGATACTCGTTTGAGAGGTTGTACTTGATTCAATTAGACTGGAAGGGGTTGGTGAAATTGGAAGATTCATTTCTGTAGAAGGTGTGTTGCTAGCCGTCGAACTATTTGTAAAGGGAGCGTTTGTATTGTTTGTTGCATTAGTCACAGAAGGAGTGTTGACGACACTAGTTGTCGTTTTACTAGTCACAGAAGGAGTGTTGCTTATACTAGTAGTTGTACTGATTGCAGAAGGAGTGTTGCTTATACTAGTCGTTGTACTGGTTGCAGAAGGAGTGTTGCTGACGCTAGTCGTTGTACTGGTTGCAGAAGGACTAGTTGTAGAAAGTGGATAAGATACTCGAGTCCACATTGAAACAGCGGTGCATAATACATTGATAGTGGATGCAAAGTTGCCATAGTTTAGAAATTGGATATTTGGCACCAACGTAAAGGATAGTGGCTGTAGACCACTAAACGACGCGTTGATCATGGAAAAATTAAAAGAAACAATAGTTTCCACATTGGCTCCTCCACTATAAATAATGATTGGCGAGTTGGCAGTGGAACTAAACGTTTGTAACAGTGTCTGGCTAGATGGTAGAGCATTCGAATTGAGTGTAAAAAATGCTCTTGATAGATAAGCACTGGAAGCCGAGATGGATACATTAAGAAACAAGTCAATCACCAGCCAAGTAGAATTTAGTATTGCGCCAGTATTATCTGTAAACGAGATCAGCGGGTATAAAAGTTGATCTGTATAGAGTCTGGCGGGTACAGAACACGAGAGTGGAATGAGTGGACTATCACATTTTAGATTTGATGACCACGAGTAATGCGATCCTAGTTGGGTGACTGCAATGTTGGAAAATGATACAAATTGTCCCTGACTCGACCATGCAAAATCAATTCTATTTGAGACGACACATGAAAAAAGAAAAAAAATAGAGAAAAGGCAATTCATGCCGTGGCTTTGTTTTTTTTTCTATAAATCAAAAAATCATTTATCTAGACAAAGAAATAAACTAAATCAGTTTAAATCCAGGTAGAGAAGGTTCGGCGTGGAGTGTGACTGTGCATCTCTTTTTGAGGAGATTGTGAGAGTTAAAGTCCCTTAGGGCTCGCTTGATTTCGTGGTCTTGGGGGAGCTTGGTGTTTGTCTTGAGAACCTTGCCAACTTTGATATAGTGGCCTATTTCAAACTGAGGGATTTCTAATTCAGCGCTGTTTTGCTTGCTCTTTCCAAAAGAAATTGACCTAAATTCAGTTTCGGCGTCAGTCTTCTCTTCATAGTTGAAGGTGGGCATACGCACAAGGGTTTCATAGGAGAGGGATCCCATTCCTGCATTCTTGGTAAAGTGTTCGGGACGGAATGGCATGAGATGAGAAGCAAATTGGCCTTCTCGACTCCAGACGGGAATCAATTGAAGAAAATCAAAACGGGTGGGAGTATCGTCAACAACGCCACCATCAGCATCGTACATCTTATCATACAAGCCACGAGTCATCACTGCAGCAAAACCAAGTTCATCGCCGTTTTGGACATGACCCCAATAATTGGCAACTTCAACTCGACCACGGTGAGAGATGGTAGCCAATAGGGTGTTGCTTGTGTGATGTGAGCGATACGGAGTACTGTCGAGGAAGCGGTGTTGTTGATCAGACCAAGCAAGAGTATTTTCAAGCATTCCAAAGCCACCAACCACTTTGGCAAATTCGTCAACAGACTTGGGAAACTGTTCACTCCATTCGTCGTCGTGAGGACGCTTTCTCATTCCCAAACGAGCAGCTTTGGCACGGGCAGCTTGTTCCAGCTCAAAGTTGAGATACCATAGAGGAAGAATCGAAAATTCTCTCGAATTCATGTCGGCAATGGTGTTCATGGCAAACAAAAAGTCTCCTCGAGACATTTTCAAGTGAAAGTCGCGAGGCAATGGCTTGACACGTTGTTTACTGGTGACCGTGGTAAAGGTATTGGCAGGATTCTCTACAATTCTAGTGCCAGCGAGAGACGCGCCTCCAAGACCTCCACCTTGACTGGTATTTGGATACGCAGAGAATCCAGCCGCAACAGAAGTGAGAGTAGCACCTGGACCCGTTCTATGTGTAGTCAAATTATCTGGCTGAAAGACTGCAGTTTGGAATGCTGCCATTTGTCGTGTCTTGGGGGTTTTTTCTCTCTTCAAAAAACCGATTTGGAGATCAAACACTAGGAACTCGCTTGTATACGTCGAAATTTCTAGTTTTTTTACAAGCTTTTATTCTCTCTTGTTTTTAAAATCAAAATACATCTTTTTTGGCATTGGCTGCAGACGGTGCATACGAAGAAGAAGACGACGACGACGACGAAGAGTCTTCTCGTTTCCTCTTCTTGTTGCTACTACTACTAAACGTGTCTACCATTTTGAGTAGTGAAGCTTTAGTAAGCATTGATTTTAAGAGTCGCTCGTGATTTGCCTTGTCAAGTTCAATGTCCTTTTCCTCTCCATTTACCGTCTTTTGACGATAGAGCCCCTTGTATTTCAGAAATGAAATTGTTGTATTGAGAATATCTACATCATTTTCAATTTGTCTCTCTGGACGACTTTGTTCGCACACTGTTAGATGATGACGTACCATTGCAGGCGTCCAACGCCTTAGCGCTATCTTTTTCTTTCCCAATCTTTCATTTTTTTCAAAAATGGTTTCATTGTATTTGCGTGCGACAGATTCATAACGCGTCCGGTCTGGAACTCTGCGATAAGATCTATCCTCTACTTCATAGACGCGCTGAAGCATGTTTGAAACATTTCCACTGCTTTCCTTGGCCATATCTCCCATTCGACATAGTTCACATACGTAATTAGGCTCTCCAATCCTTTCTTGTGCGTCTTCCATAATGCGTTCTTCAACCTTTTTTTGATCTTCAGGCAGCATGATGTATTTCCATTCCACAATCTCTGTCTGTGGCGGAGGAATGGTAACACCATCTAATTCTTCCGCGGTAAAGGTTTCTTCGTCTTTTTTTCTTGAGGGTGCTCGTCTTGGTTGCGGTCGATAGGTTGACGCAGTCCTTGCTTCTTCTACCCGACTGGTGACTGGAAAGAATAGATCTGAAAATGCATCATCCATCTCGTCGTCGGCTTGATCAACTTTTTTTTTAAATTCACATGGCTCTCTTGATATATTTCAATTTCAGATAATCAAAAGGTACAATGAGTATCAGTCAACAACATACACAATGAATAGTAACGTCAAGGCATTGGCAGAAAATGAAAAAGCTTTTAAGCGTCTTCGTGAAGATGTTCAAAATGAGATTCTTCCTCGACATTTGATTACACCAACAAATATATGGACATCAGACATTCCATCTGAGCCGCATATTCGTTCTTGGTATGCACTCAAGGCGCTCGAGATTGTCCAATTCTTTGTCTCTAAAAATCGTAAACTTGCCTTTTCCATTATACCTTTTATCGAAAAGATACGTCGTGTTCGCGTGGAAATGAAACGAGACATTATCTATCCCAAAACAGTGGGTGCAGGCAAGGCAAGCATGAATACCATTTTCTTTCTACTCGAGTGTAACGCTCTCATACTAGAAAACCGATACAAGGAATTTGAACTCGACAAGTCGCTGTGGATTGAAAAGAGAGGATTTATTGATAATGCCACCACTCAACAAGATGTAACGTACAATGTACGTCTACTACAAAAACTGTGGTACAAAATCAGACCCACTCTTGATCCTCACTATTCTCTTTTAAATTGGCTTGAATACCAAGTGGCTCAAATTGTACTCATCAACGAAGAATCGCCATTTCGTCTGCTCAACGGAGAAGATGGACGCGACTGTATCATCGTCGTAGAGCACAAGGAAGACCCAAAAAACAAGAAAAAAAAGATTCCTCTTCAATTCAAAACTGCTTCCATGCGCTATAAAAACGACATGGCTTGTATCTTTCTTTCTTTTTTTGAAAGCTTCTCCCTGTGGCGCGAAATCATTCAAGACGACGACGTAGAATTGGTCCAATGGAACCAAGAAGAATCACAAATGAATCATTGGTTTGAAGAAATTCCTGCCGAGTTCTTTCAATGGTTTGAAAAGCAAACTAGAATTGTGGCAGACGCAGCGTTTCGCGCACGAGTCGTTGCATTTGCCATGGTCTATGACATGCACCCTGGAGAAATGCTCGTCTTTCTTGCTAAAAACAACAATGTCAATGTCACGGATGCCATTCGAGTGTTTCAAGAGACACGAACCATTCAACAGAGAAATTGGTGGATGAGAGATGCACTCGAGAATGACATGTTTATTGATTTTCGACTCTTGTTTTCTACTGGACGCCATCATTTGTGGACGACGGGGCTCCTATGTGTTTTTGATTCAGTCATGCAAAGTCGATGCAAGTTTAAATGGAAGGACCGAGTGTTTTATTCCGAATCACGTTTCAGAGAGTGTCAATTGGACGTACTTTCGAGTGAGTATCCCACCATAGTGCAAGTGATGGGCCTCTTTCTTGTCTTTTATAACCACGTTTATTACATGACGGGCACACTAGACAAGTCAATTTTTTATTGGGTCTATATTCTTGTACACGAATTTGATTGCCAGTTTAAAGACGACGACAAAACATGGGATCTCGCCGAATTGAATGTCATTTGGTTGGAATGGACCACTCTTGCCAAAACGAGAAATAAACAAGAACAACAAGACCAAAGGAAATCGAATGCCAAAAGGATGGATAATATAATCATAAATGAAGATAGTGTATTGACGACATTTGACGAAGAATAAAATTAAAATTAGCGCTGAAATCATATTTTTTTTCTACGCACAATGGACGCGTTTGTTGAAAAGTGTGCGACAATTCTTGTTCATTCAAAATATCAACTCTCTCCGATTTTCAATGAACTAGCAGAATTTGTGAAAGCAAATCCAGACATTGGGTTTCACACCATTGAAAGGGCGTTTCGACAAAAATCTCTGCGGATCTTCTTGTTTGCAGAAGATCCTGTGTGTGCCAACTTTATGCGTGGGAAAAAGCCATTATACGGAAAAAAGTATTTGGTCGCCGGGTCTACGAAAATGACTCGAGATCTGGCATGTCTCGATTTTGAAAGTGGATGTCGTGATTATGAAACCAATCTTTTGAGATTGGAGGACGCTCATTTTGGTACCGACAATAACTCGTTAGAAACGACGATTCGCAGCTTTCTTACTGGAGACACCCCCGGAAATATGCAATTTGCTGCATTGAAATTTTACAAGGCGGCAATTCAAATGCTGCTCGAAGAAAAAGAAACATTTGATCGATTTTCTAATCAATCCTCTTCTACCGTTTCATTTCCGGGTTATCCGCCATTGGTACCAAGGCTTGTTTCTCGCGAGGCGTTGTTAAAAATTTTGGGCACTTTACAAGAATAAAATTAAACTTTGAAAAACCAGAGACCGTGATAATCTTAGAAAGTGTATCACAAATATTTTCCGACCGAACACAGAAATGTATCTATTATTAATAGGAGGAACAGCGGTTGTTGGTGTCGGTTCTCTTGTATATCGAAATTTGACACTCGCATCGTCCAAAAAACGAAAACGATCTCTTATTCCAACATATACGTTTTTCCTCAAAGACAAGGACATTGACAATGTCAACTCGGTCTTGTCTCAATTGGTATCCTCTCACGATGACGCTTTTTCAAAACCGACCACTTTTGTTCAACTTGTCGACGCAGTTCCATACGACCAAGTCATTCATCTGGTCATTCACACAAACGGTGGAGCAGCAGTGGCAGCAGAAAAGATGTTGAGGAAACTGAGAGCACATCCAGCTGGCTACATTGCATACATCAAACAAAGTTGCTATTCTGCGGGCACAATTCTTGCACTGGGTGCCAACGAAATTGTAATGACACGAGACAGCATGCTCGGAAAGATTGATCCTCAAATCGGAAACAAACAAATGTCGATTCATGCAGCCACTCCAAAAGACCTCATCTCTTCAGATAATGTGTATGATGTACATGAAGGCATTTATGCAATGAACTACATCACGGAGCTCCTCGACATCATCTTTGGAAAAGAAAAGAAAACTACTTTGAGAGCAAACATTGAAAAGGACATGCTCCACAGCCCTCTTCCGCATTACAAGGCCTTTACGTTTGAAGACTGTCTTGGATTGGGACTTCCTGTTCGCATGGCAAATGAACAGGATTTGCCACTCTTTGAGTATGATCAACAAATTGTAAATTATCAATAAACTATGACTTTCCTATATTTAAATGAACCTCCTTAGGAGGATTATCAAAGTTTTTTTCTTTTCAATGGACAGCTTACGCCGTCGCGTAAGAGAGACTCATCGATTGTCCATCGCAGAGGTGACTCTATTGGCAATCGCACTCGCTGTATTTCTCATTCTTTTTCCAATCTATTGGAATTCCTCCCTAACGGAATTGAACGAAATCGAAGCGTGTTCCTTTAGTATTCCCGTGTGTACAAAAAACTCTTTGTGCGACGACTTTAATGACTGCACGCTCGATAGAATGTGTTCTTCTTGTGGTTCCGGAGAAGATTCCTATTCTGTAGAAGACGATTCCTATTGTGATAGCCGGTCTCTTGCCAATGGAATTGCTTGTACCACTGATGCATGTGCCATTGTAGACAGTGGAACGTGCAGCGCTGGAATATGCAAAGGAGAGTGTGCTGGAGTGTGCGCAATGGGCGGAACTTCAAATTCAAATTGTCCCAACATGACACACTATTTAATTCCCTCTCTTCAACCTCTGTTATCTCAAGAATTCTTTCTAGTAGACATGTTTTGTGACACTGGAGTATGTACATTATTGATGGGAGACGTGACTGGCATCTCCGAGTTCTCCTTGTGGCCTTTGATCAAAAACAGTGACGAACTTGATGATGAAAGCTGTCGACGTCTTTTAGATCATTCTGTCCCTCAATCAAGCTGTTTAACGTCTCACTTTAGTCGAATCTATGCAGGTCCCAGTAATAACTACATGTCGACTACTTCATCTTATTTCATAGACGACAATTGTTCCATTCCTTTAATCCAATCTCCAGAATGCGGTGGTCCGTGTGGCCCTGTAAATCAAGTCGGAGCTTGTCGACAAGGAATATGGATGTGTCAAGAAGCAGAAGATCCGTATTGTTTCAATGCCACACTACCACTGGAAGAAGAAATATGCAACAATGGAATCGATGACAATTGCAACGGAGAGGTGGACGAAGTAAATCGGATAGACATTTACGAGTCTGGACAATATTGGTATGGAATTTGTTCTTATCGCTATGCATGTGCCGATGCAGTTATCCATACGTTGCCGCCTATATTGGGAAAAAAGAAGAGAGAACTAGAAAAGCGTACACTATTGGATGACTTTGCTGACAAGATTGCGAAAAAGAAAAAAGAAAAAGGAAGCGGCTAAATTTAATACAAGAGTCAGTTTTTTTTCTCACGCGAGGTCTCTTTTCTCTTTTTTCCTTCATTTTTCGCAAGTTTCTGTCTTTTCTGTCGTGGGTTTTGTACAAGAGGGACTACATTTTAAAGAGCCACATTGTCATCGATTATTGAGGGTTTCTTTTTCCTGACCTTTTTTTTTTTGAAAAAGACGACATGTCTATTGTATTCAAACTCGTCGAACAACCGTGTGAATTCCAGCGAAAAAGTTACTTGCCCGAGAAACGAAATCTACTGCCTTCTGAACTTGTCATTCGTCCTTTTATGAGACAAGCGAACAGCAATTGTCAAGAAACTACCACAACGGCGGTGGTCCCACCTGGATTTTTAAAGAGTTATCAAGCAAGTGCATTTGCTCGCGTCGATCTATTTAAAATCGAAGAAGATCTTCCATCAGCCACGCTGTGTACGGAACGTCTTGTGGGAAACCTAAAAGTTGCATTTGACGATAACGATTGTGCAGTTTTCTCAAAGTTGTGCATCTCTCACAAGCAACTCAATGGAGAAGGCGAGACTGGTGAAGACACTCGTCATACAAAATACTTTTTCCGTTTTACGATTGAAATTTTTATGGCTTCAAAATGTGTCGTAAGTACTGAATTCTCGAAACCGTTTCGTGTAATATCTGGAAATCGAAATCGATCTGTCAAGGTTCTTGATATGGCATACACGGAAAACAAGGAAAAAGCGACCATTGACGTTTTCTTTGTGGGTCAAAATTTTGGTTCTCGGTTGGATCAAGTTGATATCTTTTTTAATCAACGACGTGCAACCATCAAGTCTATTTGCGATACATCTATCGAATGTGAAATACCCAAGGGGGCAAAGGGACAAAAAGAGATTGTAACTATTAGGAAGCGATACTGCACACCAGAGACACTTGTAATTACAAACAATTTTGAATGGAATTAATTAATTTATTTCTCCAAATATGTCTTTTGAGGAAGATTGAACGAGAAAGAAATCTTCTTGATCATTGGCGTCTCCTCGTACTTTTGATAATGAAAACCAAGATGACAGCTCTTCAGGCACATGAGTTGAAACCAAATTAAACGTAGGCGCCGGCAAGGTTTTAGGCTTTTCTTGAATGGATCGGTGAGTCGCTTGAAGACGAGAGAGATATTCATTAAATCTGTTATTGTCCGAGGAACCAACAAAGGTCTTTTTTGTTGTCGTTGTCGTCGTTGTTATTTTTGTCGCAGAGACAGTTTCAAACACTGCTGGATTTTCTGAAAATTGAATAAGCTGTGCAATCTCTTCATTGGTATTTGTTGGTAGAGTAGTAGTAGTAGTAGTAGTAGTTATCTCTTCGTCTGGTTCACCGTGGAGGATGCTAGGAGTTTTTTTGGAATCGGTCGTTGATCGCTTTCGTTTCTTGTTTTTTGAAGGTGCTGATTTTTGAATAAGAGCAGATGCAGAGTCAGAAGCAAATTTGGTCAACATTTCACTAATAGACGAAGAGCCAAGACGCGCAAGATCAGCAACATCAAAGGTAGGAGGAGGTTGCTCTCGAGGCTTTCTGATCTTCTCTGACGATTTGATATACTTGCTCGTTGTTCCCATAAAAGCGACGTTTGTTTGTCCATTCAAAGAGGTACTACTAATAGAATCTACAGAGTCAGACTCTTGTGATGTCTCCTTCATTTCTTCATCATTAGTTTCGTCTTCTCCGATGGCAACGTTTTCGATAGGAGGTGGAAGGATGACAACTTCTTCTTGGGCAGAGGCACGAGACGAGGCCGCTGCGGGTTTTGAGCCACGGGGAAGTATCACTTGAAGCAGCTTGGCCTCGGGAGCCTTTCGAGACAACTCGATGGCGTGGGTTTTTGATTTCTCGATAGAAATATGAGGAACCAGGTCGCTCGAGTGTGGAACATTGTGAGGATCGAGAAGTTCGAGTTCCAATTCGCGTTCCACGTTGAAGCCATACTCCCAATTCCGTCCGACCTTTTCGGCACTTCTGCACATACACGACTTGATAAAGTCGACAGGATTTCTCGAGAGGGCCTTGGAATTGGAAAAGGAAAACATCAGAGGTATCTTCTCGATGCTTTCTTCCTTGTCTTGCTCGGCAAAGACACCGCTGAAAAATATCTCTACGCCAGGAGCCATGATGGAAATCTCGGCGCAGTTTCGAATAATCGTCTTGAATCGTTTCATAAGAAATCTCGTTCGATCGCATTTCTTTTCAATAGGAGTAAATTTGCGTGCTTTGCGTCCACCAGCCATTTTGAAATTCTAGAGAAAAAAAAAGACGGTTGGAAAAAAACGATGACTCGCTTTCCCTGCTCGCCAGAAGCTCGTTTCACTCTTTTCAATTCTAGATATGGTAAATAAATATCATAATGAATAGATTTGTTTGTTTTTCTTTTCAAATTATATCTTTTTGCTCATCGATGACGAAAACATCGATGAACTAAATGCAGAAATCATCATCCAAGAACTGTATAGAATCAAAAAAAGAAGATTCAAAAAGAGAAAAGCTGTTACCTCTAAATTTAACAAGAAAAAGAAGAAAAGAACTGAGTGTGACGTAACGTCTAACCGCTGTCTGGGAGTGGTTGACACTTATTAAAATTAGCATTGTGTTTCATTCACCCCCATTCAAAACAAAATAATAATGACTAGCATTCCTTCATCTCCTTCCATTTTTCCAAAACGAAAAAGAGACGATGACGATGACACGACCAACGATGTCGACGCTCGAGAAAGTAAAGAGATAAAGCCAGACAGTCCACTAGCTATCGTGATTATTGAAATGCTAGAAAGTGGGAGTCAACTCTATTTTGTGCGTCGATCTGGAATCGTCTCATTTGAAGAAGCCATTATTCTTGACAAAATAGAAAATGGACCACTGATAGAAGGAATTTTAGCTATGCGCGTCATTGGCCTTTGTGTATACCCTTGTTCGATGCGCGATCTAAAGCAAGTAGAAGACCTCTTTTTCAGTCTCAATGGGACGTCGCGAATGTCGTTTGATGTGAAAAACATTGCCGAGTGGGAAATGATCAAGACGGAAAAAGATGTGACTACACTTACTCGAGAAAAACATTGTATTATTTATATCCATGACCCATGGGCTTAGAAATGGCTCTTTCACAATATAAAATCTTTTTTTTCCACAAACACGCATAGAAAAAAAAGACAATGGAAGGTGAAGATCTTTCGTCTCTTTCTATTGAAGACGACGATTACAATGAAAATATTCTTTCATTATTTCCAATCGACGATGTCGAGTACGAATGGTCTGATAAATACATCTCTACTGACGAGGATAAGGAAACAATGAAAAAGTACAACGAGGACTATAGTTGGTTTATGCTCAAAGCAAAGGAAGAGAAATTCCTCGTGCCAATCGTCTATGAAGGCGCCTCTCGCGGAGAAACCATAAAAACACTCCCTCGAAACGAACTGGGCTCAGATCTCAGTCTTATTGCAAGGAAATTTGGATATTTTGCAGGAAAAGACAAACAATCTCAGATACACATTGATTTCGAGGCATACATCAACAATGGTCTTGTCAGCAGTTGGAAGAATACACAACCACCTAGTTGGCACACCAAGGATGGCCCTCCAGAATGGCACCGAAACGCACAATTCATTACTGATTTCATGATGCGTTCATTTAAAAAGAAATTCGAAATTTTCCAAGGTGAAAAAGACAGTTTACTTTTTCAAGTCAATGCCATTGATGAAACAAAAGAGTCGCCCAATCATGCAAAACTAAATGTAAACAATTATTCAGAACTAGTGAGATTTTATCGATACTTTGATCAAGTCGCAGGACGCATGTTAATTGCTCTAGCCAAGACACCGCTGGAAAGAACAACCAAACACTTTGCATGTCTTGTTTTTACCGCAAGACAGATTCTCAGAGCAGTCTATGGAATGCCTTTTTTAGTGTGGACATGGCACATCAAACAATTCCATAATCGCGTCATAGACAAGAATGGCGGTGTAAAGGCATTGTCATCACCAACTCAACTAGAAGCAGTCGACTATTATTACAAGAATCTACAAATTACATTGAACTTGATTGGACCCATTCTAAACATTGTTCGAGAAAAAGAAAAAGAAACATCACAAGCCAAACGACCCAAGAAAGAGGGGCGGCAGTCATTGTATTTATGATCGTAAAATAAAAGTGTCGCTAGCAGTTGCCCTGGCGAGAATTGAAAATGCGCATAAATGCCAAATGGAGTGAAATAGACAAAACACCCACAGAGTTCCGACGTGTCGTCCAAGAAAGAGTCTATCTCGCAAGAGACGAGATTCAGAAATGCCAAGACATACAAGTCCGACGATTCCAAGTCCCATGATTTCATTTGAATACGAGGGCAATGCATAGAGGCAGTAAATGGCGCAAACGACTGCACCAAACCGGTCTGCATCGAGGTTTCGATGGACTTCCTCTTGTGTAAATCCAGCCATCAATGGCTGTCCATGCTTGGTTTCACACAAGTGATAGATGTAGGATAGTGTACACGCAATTATAGCGAGCAAGTGTCCAACTTTGAATTGATAGCATACATGACTAGACGGATTGGTGAGGACAAACATACATCCAATCACATTGGAAAGGGCTACGATTCGATTGACAAGAATAGGTTTTTGAGACATTCTGTAAAAAAATGACAAGTGGTCTAATTTTATTTCTTGGAGAGACAATCGATAAGAGTCTTTCGAAATTCAGAAACGTCTGAAGAAAAGGTCAGTTGATTTTCCCACTCGTCGCCGACGAGGCAGTGATTGTGAGCCTTCATAAACGTCTTGAGCAACTCGAGTCGGTCCGAAGAGAAAGGCTCTTTTCCCAATTCTTGTTTAAGAATGTCGACGTCGTTTTTTTGTTGGACATTGTAAATTGGATCGAAATACTCGATCTGCTTCTCGACGCATTCGCTTCCCGATCTATTGCAGAGCCTTTCTATTCCATACCATTTGTGTGTCTTTGGGTCTAGAGTCAATGTAGTCGTCGCAGTACCAAAAATCGATGTAGTTTTGATAATCCTTGACGTGCCACGCAGAGATGTTGTTGTTGTTGAAGACGAGCTACCAGTGTTTTCCGTGACACTTGTATAAGAACCCATTTTCAAGAATAGAAAAAAAAAGAGGAATGATTTTTATTCTAAATTTAACAGAATCCAGGTGCGTTCAGACAAGCAAATACTAGACACATGTAATAAAAGACCACGACAAACAATGCAAAATATAGACTCGCACAGATTGGGTTGAATGTCTCTGGCTCAAGAAGGATGCGCGTTCCATCGTGTTCAATTAATTCATTATTAATCAAGGAAAATGATTTTCCTCGGTTCTCTGGCAAACGAGTATAAACAAGTTTGCCATTCAAATAGATCTTGTCTCCGACGATGGATTGAGATTGACTTGTTCCCATTTTTTTAAAAACAAAAAAAAAGAGAAATGAAAATTCTTTTAAATTTAAACAAAGTGTCACAACCAAAAAAAAAAGAGAAATGAATGGATCCAGATGATGCCCTAAAAATTGGAATTCTCAAACACTTGGAACAAATCGCATCGACGCTCATTCAACTCATTGTCTGGAAAGACACTCTTAAAATCATCAAGGTATGGTCTGAATACAAGCCAGATCTATCTAAAACCACGTGCCAAAATGTAGTGGTGCTTTTGGAAACATTTGGATTTGAGCCCTTTCGATTTTCACTTGCCACCAATCATATCGAACTATTCGAAGAGCGTCCTACACTACGAATTCCAAAACCAATACTATGCGAAGAGAGTCTCCATTGTCTGCGAAACATTAAAAAGTATGAACAAATGTCTGGCTCTGTCGACTCTTTTTTTCAATGCCAAACTACAAACTCTCTTACACAAGAAGTCTATTCTCGATTTCGTTTCAATTATCTATTTGAATCGTTGATAGACAGGCGTCTCATTTTTTATCAATTCATATGGCATCTCTACCGCTTTGATAGATATCCATCATTTGACCAGCACACAGACCAAGATCAAGTATGGGTCTTGGCATTGGCAGAGTTTTTATGGCTTTGTCTAGAATCGTTTCTCTGTAGGAATGTGACTCCTACGGATCCTCCGCGTGAAAAGGGTCAACGACTCTACATCAAAGCAGTAGAAAGAGTTCAACAATTACTCTCGCGACCAGATTCTTTGTATTATTTTCTTTCTACTCAATTACAATCAAACATTTGAGAGAAACCAATTCTATTACTTTTTTGTTTTAATCCATAGCTGACTTTAGAATTTTTCCCAAAGATTCAAAAGAGGATAGATGAGACTTGATATAATAGCAGAGTTTTTCCTTTTCTTTTTCCAACGAGTATACTTGTGCCTTGTAACCCGCGGCTGTAAATTCGGCGTCAAACAACTGTCTCTCTCGCTCCTTTAAAAGTTTCTCGAGCTCGGCCACTTTCTTTTCACTCTCTGCAAGTTTTTCGATACGTGAATTGTATTCATTAATGTCTTCCAGATGTTCTAGATAACATGTACAGTACGCACAAGTTATCGTCACTTCATCTGCTCCATCGGTGGAGATTTTGTTGTCTGGGTCAGAACATTCATGTTCAATTCGCTGTCTCTTGCTAGGGCGTGGTGAATTGTCAGACATTTTGTTTTTAAAAGAAAAAAGAAAAAGAATGAAATTTATGCTATCTTTAATATGGCTTGTCTAAAAAGTGCGAGTCGTCGGCGAGATTCTCTAGTTTTTTGACCCTTTCCTTTAGAATTTTCAATTCTGCTATCATTTCTTGTACACTTTCTGATTCATGCTGCATTTTGGTAACTGAATGGGAAAGCAAGGCGCTTTCTTGCTTAACTTGCTTTCGAAACTCATAAAATTCATTGCAAACTCCAACTTGTTCTTCTGTCAGTCTTGTGATCCGTTTCTTCACGTCGTCGTGCCAATTTATGGGAACTTCCCATGGTTCGAGCCACATGGTTACCTTTTCACATGAACCACATACTACAGCGGCATGAGAAGGTTTAAGTACGTCGACATTGCAAACGTGAGGTTCAAGTTTGCGTTTCTTGGTCGACTCCTTTTCGAGGTCGATTGCCTCGGAAAACTTGATGTTATCGGTGATGGTTTCTTTAAGTTTTCCAGAAATAGGCTTTGCAGTAGAAAAGATGGGCGGTGATGATATTTCTTCAATCTTTTCCATCAAACCATTACAATCTACCCTCCATAGATCTTTGGTTGGATCGTGATGAATATCAACGTCTGTAAAAATGGCACCAGCTTTTTGCATGTCTTCAATTTGAGACAACATTGCTGTATGATCCATGACTCGTTTCCAAGGCGTAGGACGAAAGGCTGTTTTAAAAATGAAATGTGTGCTAAAAATAAAAACAACACACTTTTTCTTTTTTTTTTGCTCGTCTCGAAAACAAAAAGAAAAGAAAAAAAGTCGTTATAATCAAAAGTACAAGAACTTGTAAAAAGTAATCATACACAAAAAAAAATGCGCGCCCCATTGGTTTTTTCTCCATCGATTCTATCGAGTTTTTTCGAGACCGCAGATCTTTCACCCTTCTTTGCAGAACTACGGAAAACAGACAATTGCTTTGACGAGGAAACTCATGAACGCTTTTGTTTTTATCTCGATGAAATTTGTACCAAAGAGGACTCGTCTCCCTTCTATCCCTACATGTCTCAACAAACCAAGAATATGATCTTTTTCGGTATGCCCACTCACCACAAGGATGACTTACGGTCTCGATGGACACGATTTTGCAAGACGGGTTATACATTCTACATGTTTACTGGAAACTTGCTCGAGTGCTTTATTGAACATCTCTTTATTCATTCCAATTGGAGATACAATGTACGCGTGCTCTCTCAAATCCCATCGTCGATCTATCAAGCCATCAAAAAACACTGTTCTCCCTCGGTGCCCTTTACCAAGATCTTTCCTCTTCTCTCGGCTGAACGTGAAGCCATACGCAATCGACTCTATCCTCGTATACTCAACGATGTGGTATGTGTATTGCGTATCCTCCACTATGATGGCAAGGCAGACGAGAAACAAGAAGAAGAACAAGTGTGTTACAAGAGAAAGCGAGATCAACAAGAAAAAGAAGATAACGACGAGGACGACGATGACAATTCGAGCGACCTCTCTCTACTTGAAGATCAACGTGTAGAGGCCAATGGAAATCTATCATTGCTATCAAAAGACAAACTTTATCCAAAAATGCACCACTCTCAATGGCCTGCACTATTGGAATGTGAATATAGCTGCTACACTCTATCGGCTACATTATTCTCGCTCGCAGTATCATTTTCGTCGTCGTCATCAGGGAAGGAAGAGCTCTCTCCATTGATACGATACTTGAGAATGAGACATTGTCTTGCCGACAAGGATTCCCTCGCATTGCTTGAAGACGAACGAGAAAAAGAAGCAGTGACGTATCTCTTGAAAATTCTCTCTAGAAATCCAGCCGTCTTTCTACGACTTGAAAATCAAACACTTGTGCTTGAAATCAGAGCCATGTTGGAATTTTTCAAAAATGCACGCTTTCTTCTCTCCAAACAAGTGGGAAGCGACGAATATCGCATTCTCTCTCATCGAACGGGTCAACTCATTCCATTTCTCTCCAATGATGGAGAAAAAATGCCTGAAGAAGTTATATGTCGTGTCAAGGAACCACGTCAATTCCTTCTCTTTCGACTGGCAGATCCACTTTCTCTCAATACAAGTTTATTGATTCTCAAGAATCGTTTTCTAGATGCCAAGACTGACCACACCACTCTATACGCAATTTACTTTTCGTCGAATGACGTCTATCTGTGTATCAATGAGAAATTCTATAGAGATATTCAACAAGTGTATGTTCCCTATCTATGCACCACCAATAACTTTTTGAAACGACCTGGCACCTTTGGAATGCTCTATCCTATTCATGTACAAAACTTTTACAGCTCCTCTACCAAGACTATGCTCATTGCAGTCAAATCTCTTCTAAGACTTTTTTTCGTTTTCCGTGGCCCAAGGACGCGGCACGTTATACCACGACCTGAAGAACCAGTTGCCGACTTTTTACGTCTCTTGGCTCCCATTTTGGAACTTTTTACACCTCATGAAATCATCCAACATCTAGATGAACCCTTTTTGGTTCCTAGTAGACTTTGTTTTTCAAAGCAAAAGTTGGCCATTGGAATCAACGAGGAGGAATTTACTCTTTATTCTGCTCTGCGTTCCTTTTGTTTTGTGAATATGAGGCACGAGATTGTGGCGAGTTCCATCTCCAAACTCGCGCTCTTTTTCCAAAGCAATCAAAAGGTGGCAGAAAAATGGAAACATGTGGCACATCTAGTTTCGCATCTCTCTCGAATTTCTCTTGCATCCGACGATAGAATGGTTGAAATACCCGATCGACTGTTTCCTCATCACGTATTCCCCTTTCCTACTCATCTCCTTCTCTATCTCTTTATTGCGACCGAACCTCTACTACCACGAGACATTGGAGTTACTGTTTTTCTTACTATGCGCCCCATCTTTTCACGAAAAAGGACATTGGGCAAACTATCATTTCCTGCCACACAGCCGGGTCTTGTAGATATTCGTCACGAAGCTCTAGAAAACAAGTATAGAGACCTTTTTCAAGACCTTGGATATGATCCATTTGAGAAAGAGACAACAACAAAAAAGTCACACAATCTCATACTCTTGTTTGAGTATCTTGAACAATGCTCTTTCTTCTCTACTCAAGTTTCATATGACGAGTATACGACACTACGGAAACAAAAGGTAAAACATCCACTTGAAATACAGACTCAATTCAAGAGATTTCTTCCACTCGACTATGATTGGATTTTATCCAAAGTTGGATCGACGTCGTCGTCACCACATCTCACAGAAACATTGCCATTGTACTTTAATGAAAGCAAACCCGTGATATCAAAACAAGTGTTTCCTGTTTGGATGTCTGAACTGAATCATCCCGTCTTTTTTACGAGAAAAAAGAGCGGAGATGCACTGGGAAACGCCTCTGAACTACGACCTTTTACAGGTGCACACAAGGATTTACTCAACTGTATGATTCTTTTTCCGTGCTCTGAAACAATACAATTGTTTTCATAACGTGTGGAATAAAAAGAAAAAACAACCTAGATAGTTTTTCTTGTTGAGAGTTTAAATATTGTTTTTGATATCAGGCATGGCAACTTCTGTCTCGGCAATCGAGTTGGCTGAATCCAACAAGGCTGGAATGCAAGAATTTGCATCACCTCCGCCTCTTCCCATGAGAGCAAAACTCACTAGAGAGGAAATGGCCGAAGCTGTTGCACGCAAGGCAGAAACAAATCTCCAATTAATTCACAAAGTAGATCCTCAGGCTACAGTGAATCTCGGACCTTCTTCTCATGTCAATGAAGAAACAGGAGAGTTGGTGGGCGTTGTTTACAATGTTGCCTCAAATGTGGATGCCAAATTTGTAATCAAGACCGAGGATATCGGAGGAGGCCGTAGTCTCTACGAAATCCCCATGGAAGGCATCCCTTTAGTAAACATTGAAAAGAAAATGTCGACTCTCTTGGAAACGTTGCGTTCAAACAAGGAGCTTGGAATAGAGTTTGTCGATGAGTCCATCCCCTTTGAACAAAAGAGAAAGGTCGACGTAGAACGAATTTCAAACAAAATCGTTGTGCTCGGAAGCAAATCAACTTCCATTGGATTTTATTCACGCGTCGATGCCAAAGAGACCAAATACTTTATGGTCATTCAAAACTACCAAAAGTCAAAGGCACTCGAAGATCTCATTACAATAGGATCAATCCAAACAATCTATGACTCGCGTCTCTATACAGATGCAATCGAATTTGGAAGTTTGAATCGAGATCTCACTGCTAGCATACTCTTGGCAAATCTGCGCGGTCCCAAAGACGTAGCTGATCTAAAGGCTCGAATGGATCAACGAGGCACGTCTGTGGATAATTCGATTCTCATAAAGCCTATTGCGACAAACCAATACAATCTCATCATCAAGGATGGCAAAGTGGGCGATCGCTATAGTTATTATGACCATTGCTTTTTCTCTGAAAAACTTGGCAATGCAATGCTTCTTGGAGCTGGCTACCACCATGGGTTTGTCTATATGCACAAGAAACTGGTGGGCACAAGCACAAAGAGTACTTCCATTTCATTTTCTCACGAATCTTCACGAGGACTCATGCCCATGGGAATGGTGCCGTCGACCAAGATGGCATCTGGAGGTTCTTCGCCAAGGCGAGGAGAGTCTTTGATTGTGACGTGGGGAAGCAACGTGCCCAATCCGAAAAGCGAAGGCGCCTATGAAGAGTTTTCCATTGATGGAAAATTCTACAAGAGTTTTGCAAACCTTGGCTATGACTTTTCCGACAAGGATATTTCTTTTTTGAAACCAGTCAAAGTCTATGTGTCCACTCCTCGTGCATTTGTCGAACACCTCACACTCAAACAGTGGCTCAACTTCAAAATGGATCCCAAGGACGAGCTCGTGTTTCTGCCCTATGACCATCCTTTTGTTCGCACTCGTTTCATGCCGCTCTACATTGAAGTCGGAGAGCCGTCGGGTCTCATGTTGAAATCTCTGATTGTGGCACAAAAGAGTGACCAACGTGGTTTTTATTTTAGCAGGCCTCATTTGATTCGTTTGATTCAAATGGATCCCAACCAAGAAGAAATTTGGAATCTGGCCTGATAGATAGTCTATGAAATAAAATGTCTTTTTTACATACAACTTGTGTTACATATGGTGGCTATGAGATGAGAATTTGCAAGACCTATCTTTTTTTTCTTATTATCCAAAGAGAGGAGGATGATTCTTTTTTTCATCGCGTTTCTCTTTTTTTCCTCTTCTTCTATTGCTCAGCCATGGGAAGCGTGTGTAGATCCGAATCACATGCAAGTCCCTCGTCCCAGTAACTATTCCAATGTTTGTGTGGACGCGACAGATGATTTTGGAGTATGTTCTTACGCCAGCAATGGTTCTGTGGTTGCTCCGTATCGAAATCAAGGGTGTTATGACGGAGATGTATGCACTCACGACATTTGTACCTTTTGTGATTGTTCAGGACACAATAATTGTACCATTGGATGTGAAAGGGGCGTATTCCATTGCGGGTGTGTCTTTCTTCCCATTCGAGATTGTTGCAATTTTGACCTAGAATGCAACGACAATGATACATGCACGATAGATAGTTGTGTATTAAATGCTTGTCAACATGCGCCAATTGCCAATTGCTGTCACTCAGATTCTAATTGTAGCGACTCTGACGCGTGTACAATTGATACATGCGTCAATGGAACATGTATCAACTCTGTGATTCAAGAATGTTGCAACACTGATCAAGATTGCAATGATTTCAACAGTTGCACAAACGACACTTGTGTCAATCATCAATGTGTATTCACTGGAGAACCACTGTGTTGTGTAAATGACACCCAATGTGATGATGGAAATGCTTGTACGAGTGACAGTTGCCTCGACAACCAATGCTCCAACATTCCTATTCAAGGATGTTGCAATACGAATCAAGAATGCGCGGATCAAATTTCGTGTACGCTTGATACTTGCGTAGAAAACCAGTGTGTACACGTTGCCAATGATTCTCTGTGCCCTATTGCAAGTTCCGTTTGTAAACAATCCACATGCAGTGCTGAAGTCGGGTGCGTGGAAATCAATCAATCTGAAGGATTACCTTGTGAAGATGGAAACTTGTGTACCACAAATGAAACATGTTGTGGCGGTGTATGCAAGTCTGCTGCTATGCTAGACTGTTCAGACGGAGACGTGTGCACTCGTGATGAGTGTGATCCCCTTTTTGGATGTATTCATTTATGCATTGATCCCGCTTCAATTGACCGTGCACTATTGGGAGACAATTCATTTCCATGCCCGTGTTGTGATGATTGTGATTGTCGTCAACCCTTTTACAATGACGGTCCCATTTCCAATACTCTTCACGTCACCACACCATCAGCAGGACCTGCTCCTTTTATCGCCTATACACAACCTCATTGTGTGACTCTCACACTTGATCAACCCATTCAAGGAGGATTCTATTTCAATAATGAAACCACAACCAAGATTAGAAAATGTATGTGTGTTCCAGGTCAAAAGGCGTGCGACTTTTTTGGAGAGGCTATCCCATTTCTCTCCAATCATGCCGAATGTGTCCCTGTCACTGATCCTCATTCAATTCTTCTTTCAAAACGAGTTTTACCTGGCAATCCCATGAGTCACTTGATTCCTCAATTCGAGACGCTTGTCTCTGTAAATCAAACCTATGTCTGCCGCCAGCCTTCTCCGTCCTCTATTGATCTCTTTTCAAATCCACAACCCTCTCTTGTCACGCTTGATTTATCTTTTCCTGGAGTTAATGAATCTCACTGTGGAAATTGCAAAGAGGGTTATGCTTGCGTGGATGTCGGATATTATGGTCAAGTTTATTTTGGAGCGCTCAATGTAACTGTACCTGTGTGTCTACCACTTGTAGCTCCAGGCGGACAATGTCTTGGAAATTATACCATGGCACAAGGAGTAGGCACGGGTCTTTGCTATCTCTCTTTTTGCAACAATTTTACATGTCAACCTTCTCCCTCTTGCGATCGTACCACGGTGCACATCAAGGATGGCATTTCTCTCTATAGCAATTGTCCTTCAGATGGCCCTCTTTCCCTTTATTGCAATGTTCAAAATCAATGTGAGGCGTGCTCTGTTGTGCCTGCTGCTTGTGCCACCATTGATGAAAATGGAGTGGTTTCTTACATTGGACAACCTGGAGAGACTTGCTGTTCAGATGAACGTTGTCCCGTGTATAACAGCTCTTTTGGTTCTACTGTCGAGTGTCAAAAGTGCCATGCAGACAACAATGGACGCACATTTGTCTCTACCCATCCCTATTGCAACCAAGATGAAGATTGTTGTTCTCCTGAAGCCTATTGTGTTCAATCTCTTGTTCCTACGACTCACCAAGTGGTTCAGATTTGTAGTGCATGCGCCATTGCTGGTGAAACGTGCGACGGTGCCTATTCATCTCATACACTCGAGAGTACCGCAGTATGCTGCCCTGGATTCGACTGTCTCAATGGTCGATGCAAGAGACAATGTGAATGTGATGCGGATTGTAATGATCTCAACAACAATACGATTGATAGTTGTGACAAGGGAGTCTGTTGCCATATTGACGCTACTGTTTTATCTCCCAATCCTTTTATACCTGTCATTCCTGGATCATCGGTGCCTTCTCAGGAGTGCCATCTTTGTCAAGGATTGGGCAGTGTTCTCTCTGCGGCTGCCATCTTTTCTCCAACTGTGATTGAACTTTACGGTCCTGCTGGACTGAGCTCTTCCAGCTTATTGGTACTCGCCAAGAATGGTCTCGTCAAGGAAAGTCCAAGTGTTGGATTTTCTCTCTCGACCCCGATTAAAACAGGCGACTTGACAACCAGTCAGGCTAAAATCGATTCACTCGACTTGTTCAACAAACTGGCAGCATGTCCTGGTACCTATACCATTTTGAATACCGCTTACGTTTATAATGGAGGGAGTGTCACGTGGAACTTTAATTCCTATTCTCTAGCCTCATTTGGAATCCATTTCTCATTCCCTCATAGCCACGACACCATTCGACTGTTTTTCCATCACGGACTCACACTCTCTAGCGGAACCACTTTTATCATAAACCCCGTCTACAACACTGGATGCAACATCTATTGGATTGTCTCGGGCGACTTGTTGATTTACAATGTCTCTGTTCCTATTCCAGGCACCTTTATCGTATCCGGAAAAATCACAGTCGACGTTGGAAGCCAACCCAATATTCATTTACGTGGACGTCTCATTTCTACTGCTGGACTCGTTGAATTCGACGGTCCCGTTCAATTGGATGCATGCAATTGCACCGATTGCAGTAGTTTCAATGAAACTTGCTCTCAAGATGTAGATTGTTGCTCTGGAACATCTTGCAAAGTCAATGATGTGTTGGTACCTTCTTGTTGCAAGAGTCTACACGACACTTGTGTTCATGATATCGAATGTTGTGGTGAAGGAGAAGCATGTATCGACGGACAATGTAAAAATTGTATTCATTCTGGTCAAGATGTACAAAACGAGTGCATCCTCCCAAGCGACTGTTGTACTGGAATTTGCCAGGGTCATTGCTGCAGCCCAGTTGGACAATCGTGTCAAACGACTGGAGAATGTTGTGCTGGACACAAGTGCCTTGGAGTATGCACACCATGTATAGCTGATGGAAGTTCGACGACATGTAACTCGGACGCAGACTGTTGCTCTGTTACATCAACGTGCCAAGCGGGTACATGCAATCTAGCCATCCAACCAAACGTTGTTTCAGGTGGATCTACATCTGTCATTGCATGCAATGCTAGCATCACATTGAATTGTTGCGGAAATGCAATTATCGAGACGGGCGAAGCGTGTGATCTCGGCGCTGCACTCAATTCAGACAATGGATCTTCAAATTGCACCAAGACTTGCACCGTCTACATACCTCCTGCTCCTGCCGCTGCTCCCAATTCTCTGGTTAGCGTGGTCGTAGGACTCTTGGTTCTTTTATGTTGCGTCGGATGTTGCATAGGACTGTGTGTCGTTTGTTGTCGTACTAAAAGAAAAAGACAAAACACCACATCTCAAAATAATAAAACCAACGCGGCGGCGGCTCCACTTACTCCACTCACAACCAAAACATCAAAACACCGACGACGCAATAGAATGGATTAAAGAATCACTTTAATCATCCGTCATAGGAATTGTCTTTTCTCCCTCTTCTTCATAAACTTGTTGTCGTAGTTTACTCAATTCCTTGACCTTGAGATCGGCATCTCTGAGCAATTGGAAAGCTCCAATGACAGCCCATTCACGTCTTTCTTGTGCTTCTTTATGATCTGGGTGTTCTGGAGGAAAGCCATCAATCCAAAAGAAAATGTTGATGATAGAGTAGCCACCAACGAGAACCTTGTCGTCTGCCGCCTTTTTCTTGCCTGGATTGAAAAAAGTAGTATAGTTGCCAGTTCTCAGCAATTGAAGCGAAAACTTGTCTATGAGCATATAGTAGGGGTGGAAAGCCTTTTTGCCATTTTCAACATCTGAAAAGGTGTATTTGGCCACTGCGTCTGGATCTCCACTGTATCGAAAGACCTTGAAGAATTCCATGGGCATGAGTGCGAGATTGTCTGAAGACACGAAAAAGGAAACCAGAGGAAATGGGTATTGCAAGTAGTTGACAAGATCTGGATCTTTCGTCTCGAATACAGAAGGATCACTGTGCATCTCTTCAGGTTTGGCATCGTCTACGTTGAGAGTACGCTTTTCCTTGAGATAGAGAAATTTTCCAGGAAGTTTGTTGACGATGAAAAACTTGTCATCTCGACTCTTATCCATTTTATCCCAAGGAACAAAAAATTCTTCGGGTATTCCATTGGCCTTGGCTTCTGTTTCCAAACGTGTCATGAGTGTTCCAAAGGCCGACTTGTCTTCAGAGTAGGGAGTTGTGTCATCTTCAGACGAAATTTCTTGAATAGAAGAAGGCTCTTCAACCATGTATTCAGTGATTTTTTCAAGACGACGAGATCGTTTCGAAACTTGAGCAGTTTGATTCTCATGGTCGACATTGGAGATTTCTGAGAGACTTCTCTTTTTTGAAGAATCCATTTTGGGGCAAAAACGAAAAAAATAAAAAGAGAAATGTCCAATCTATTAATTATAGACTAGATGTCAAAAGAAAAATTATGAGCTTGGAATCTCTGCCAAATGAATTACTATTGGATATTTTTAACAGAGTCGTTTTTTCATACAATCTGTTGATCAAAGATCAAATCAGACAATGGTTTCGGATTGTTGGAACATGCAAACGTTTAAGGACACTTGTCATGACTTGCATTTCTTCTGTATATACTTGTGTGGCCATTGAGCATAGAAAAGGAAAAATCACGTCACGTTTAATTGGTTTAAATGATGGTGGCATTGGAATGCCAATTCTCTATAGAACAGAGTGTTTACATCTCGTTTCTTCGGTGATGCCAATTGCGACTCGCAAGAAAGTTGCCAGACTGATACACAACACGGCTTGCAATCATTTATTTACAGTCCAAACAATGGGACAATATGTGTCACGATGCTCTGGTTGTAAATGGAGTATAAAGACAAATCTAGACATTCTTTTCCAGTACTCCAAAACAAGTGAATAAAAAATCAGTCATCTTTGGTTATGTCTTTTTTTATTTTTGCTTAAAGATTTAAAAAAACACAGAGCGACAGATAGATGGCCTTTGAAGATTGGTTTAAACTACCGCATCCTCCACCTTCTGTTTCTTCACCGTCGTCTTCTCAAAACATACCTCTACCAGAAAGTCAAGATGCGCTATTGGGATGGGTTGCCATCATCATAGCCGTATGCCTTGTCATGTTTTTCATCTATTTGGCCAAACATGTTTTTACGACTGCGACTTCGGTGGCATTTTCCTTTTTTCAATTTGTCGTTTTTTATGCCATTCTCCGAACAATCGAATCTCGTTTTTTGGGCACTGCAACATCATTGGTTCAAAATATAATGACTGATTTTATCTGGGCTCGGTTTTACAAATAAAAAAAACTCATGGTGTAGGAGCAATTGTACAATGTCCATATGTTTCTGGATGAATTCCTAGCACTCCACCACAATGTTCTCCCGAAACGACGTTTCCTTCACAATCAACATCCGTACAACATTCTGCATTCACAAGAGTCGGATCTTGAGTGCAAGTATCTAATGTGAGAGGTTGTCCAATGCAGACCTGATTGCTTGGCACTGTGATGGTTTGTCCAGCTGACATTGCACACTTGGTTCCGAGTTCATTTGTCCTGCAACACGAAGTCGCAAGATTACATTGTATGTTACATGCGCCACAATGAAGATTGTTGTTTGTTATAGGTGTTTCGCATCCTGTGGAATAGAGTAGATCACAATCTGCCCATCCATCTGAACAGCTATAGATGACACACTCGCTGTTTCGGCAATAGACAGATTGTACATGAGGCGCATCCGGAGTACATCTGGTTCCGCATGTTCCGCAATCAAAGGCACTGTCTGCTAGGTTTGTTTCACAAAAGTCTGACGCGTATCCATTGCAATTGTCCCAATTAGGTACACATGTAATATTTGTCGCGTCGCATAGTCCATTTGTGCACACAGGTATAGAGTGAGAGTAGGGACAAATGTTTCCACATCCATTGCAATTAAAAGGATCAAATAAGAGAGGCGATTCACATCCATTCCAAATATCTCCATCACAATTTCCTCTTCCTGCCACACACGACACAATGGTACAATAACCATCTGAACAACCTCGAACCGTTGAGAAATTGAATGCAGGACAATCAGCACTCGTGTTACATTTCGGATAAGGTGGTCCAAGAGAAGGTGGCACAGCTTCAGTGTTCCATGGTGGTGGGATGGGAGCAAAAGTTGGAAGTTCTACAGATGGGGGTGGCGGAGGAGCGGTAATAGGAGGTGCTCCTGTTTGATTGGGAGTCTGTGTCATAATGGCAGGAGGCTGTGAAGGAGTAGGAACGGGTGTAGGTGATCCAGGAGGGATGACGGGGCCTGGAGGACCGGGCGGACCAGGCGGATTTCTGTTTTCGTATGCAAGTCCACCAACAAGAAAAGTGCCACACAAGACAAAGATGAAAATTCCTAGACAACAACAAATGGAACCCACACAACAAAATTCCCAACAATAGGTTTGTGATAAAAAGAGTGGAACATTATCCATCCAATTATCGTCGTTGTCATCTGTCGGACGTGACCGTCTACTCGACGACGACGATGGCGATGGTCTTGTTGACGATGCCATAGTTTTTTGTGATAAATAAACAGACTCGTTTGCAATATCTCTTTATAAACACAAATGTATCAAAAATGTCTCTATTTCTATCGCACATTCAAAAACATAAATTTAGAAAAAAAGTTCATATCGTTTTTTTTTGACAATGAATACAAAGGCGTTTCCAATCAAGTATGTGCCTCACGAAGTAGTTGCTCGTTATAGTTGCACGTCACCGGTCAGACGATATGGATCGACAGAAATCGTCGACTATCCTGTTGAATGGAATCCCTTTCAACGCACATTGAATGACTATTGGAATGCATTGAAAAAATGTAAACAAGAAAACGACGTCGCTGGCAAAGAGACTTTTGCCGAATTTGAAATGTCACCTCATGGGCTCAACACTGATTGGAGATACACTCTTCGTACACACATTCGTGTGGATTCACTAATTCTGGAAAAGCCTCTCGAGGAAAAGTTTCTCCGTGCATGGGAGAAACTTTCGAAACAAGCATATGAACAACGACACACCAAGTTCTTCGAGTCGAGCTTTCAAAATGTTCCACCATCATAGACAATTGTATTTTTTTTTTCTTTTAAAAATGAACAAAAATTTTTAAAGTCAAAAAGGAGGGTAGCTTTCCTTGAGCGCAACAGGAATTTTTTTCAATTTTACAATTTTATTTTAGTACAAATAACCTATATATTTGAAAATGTCCATCGACCGCAACTCTGTTTAGACTTTTCAGATTCCATCGAAAATAGGTGGTATAGTATCTACATTCATTGAGCATAGTCATGGAGCAAAAATATTTTTTTCGAAAAAAAAAGTCGCCGATGGACTGGTCATCGACCAACTTTTCGAACATTGTCCGATCGACCCAATTTTTCAGACCGCTCCTCTATTTTGGTACCCTCAGTCTATGGTTGAAATAGCAGGTCTCGGAAATGATTTTTAATTTCTTGCACAGACGTTGAATAGGGGGGTGATCCCATAGTGGTAGGGTCATTTTGTGGAATAACTTTTTACCACTTGTTCAGTGAATTTTTGCGCAAGCCCCTAAAAGTCTTATCTATGTACCGTGGTGCTACCTATAAAATTTCATCAATCGATGGGCACATGTTGGACCATCGATGGTAGACTTGGCGAAAAAAAAAAGTTGAAAAATTTTTTATTGCAGATTCTTTACAATCTCAAGAATGAACAAAATCAACTTTTTTTTCCGCCGGACGACCGATGGACCGACCCATCGATCGATTTTCGACCATCGTCCGATCGACCCAAATTTTCAGACCGCTCCTCTATTTTGGTACCCTCAGTCTATGGTTGAAATAGCAGGTCTCGGAAATGATTTTTAATTTCTTGCACAGACGTTGAATAGGGGGGTGATCCCATAGTGGTAGGGTCATTTTGTGGAATAACTTTTTACCACTTGTTCAGTGAATTTTTGCGCAAGCCCCTAAAAGTCTTATCTATGTACCGTGGTGCTACCTATAAAATTTCATCACTCGATGGACACATGTTGGACCATCGATGGTAGACTTGGGAAAATTTTCGAAAAAAAAAAATATTTTTATTTTAGTGGCAAAGGCAATTGCTCGGATTTAGAAGATGATTGTGTTTTTGTGGCAACCATTGCTTCTTCGACCGTTTCTGAAGGTTCGAAATAGAGTTCAGACTTTTTCGTTCGAGCCACGCGCTGAAAGTCAATCTTGACTCGAATGTTGTAGATGCAACCCACAAAAAGGACCATTACCAATGCAAGCCAACTGAGAATGTGTTCAACGACAAAAATGTCCTTGGCGCCGTCGTACTGTTCATTTGCAACAAAGGCAATGCCCACTCCAGATGAGACGAGAAAAGGGGCAATGGCAATCACTCCAAAGATTCCTATTCCAATAACACAGCGTTCGTTGATTTCAATCCGATTGGAAGGCAAAGACGACGACATTTTATTTTCTAAACGAGTCTTTATATGTAGAATAAGAGTCGCAGAGGCTTAGAAATTTAAAGTGCTCCTTTTTCCTCTTTTTTTTTTATAAACAAAAAAAAGGACAGCCACATGGCCGTATCAAAGGATGTAGGCAAGAAATGGGGAATTGTATCCCTATTGTGTTTGATAGAATTGTTATTGGTTGTCATCAAGTTGCGCGGAGAAGCAACATACAACTGGGCGACTGCTTTTATACCTGTATGGATTCTCTTGGGCCTCTGGGTTTGTTACATGATCATTCAAGCATGGACATCAAGAAACAAACCCATCATAGAAGAAGAAATCCATGACTTGTCTCCGCACCAAGTTGGATTTAGAAAGGTGTTGTCACTATCGTGGACGTGGTTCCTATGGGTGGTACTCTTGATTTTCTTTATCTTTTTGGCGAGCTTTTTGGATGATGCTAGTGCAACGACAGATGGATCTGAATTGGTCTATCCGTGGATTGTTTATTTCGCAGTCGTTTTACTTATGGTCATTGTCTATGCCATCATTTCGCTGTGTTGTCCGTATTCTCCCTCTCGACATCATCATCACTCAAAAGACTCTGCCGCAAAGACGACGACAATTCCTATGGAACTCTAGTCTTTTTTATTTTCCTTTTTTGTCGACGTGATTACATCATTTACACTATGAGAAACTGCGTCAATTATATTTCCTAGAGAATTTAATCTAGAATCTGTTTTGAGTTCGTCTTCTTCGTCGGTGAGATGGTAGTGAATTGGTTGCCTTGATGAGATGGCGTGTTTGTTAATTCCATCTCCTCCACTGAGAGATGGAATTGTCGTTGTTGTTGTTGCGCTGACAAATTCTACGACTTGAGGAGGTGGTTCTCTAAACGCACGAAATTCCATTGCAAACGTTAGTTTGACATCTGGCGCATCTGTTTTGATGGTATCTAAATTGCCCTCGTCAAATCTGCGAATATTGATTTGAAGGGAAGAAACACTTGAAATTTCCAATAGAGGTTTAACAAAATCCATCAGTGATTCAAAGTCAGATGAGCCTATTTTGAAAAAGTCAAACGAGCACGTTTCCATCGCCATTCTAACAATGTTGTGTATGGAAACAGGAATGTAGTCTGGACTTTCCAATAAACTTTGTAGCATTACACAAGTAGAAATTGTCCTTTGCCACAAGACGAAAGCGCTAGACACTCTTAGTGCGAGCAGTCGATAATAGGATACATCATGCCCAAGAACATACATTCCCCACACAATGTTGCGTTTGAATTCATGCTTTTGTTGAATAGAAATTCGCGGTACAATGATTCCATTGTTGAATATTCGAATGGAATAAGGGTGAGAATCTGGGTGTTCCATGTGTAGAACCACTGCTCCTGTTGTGTTTTCGTCTTGTTGTTGCTGGTCATTTGAATATCTATGGAAAGACGACTTGAGGTAGGGCTCGCATGTGAGCCAGAGGTCTGGATAGAAACTCGTAGAAATCTGGAAGGTGTCTGGAAAATTGCACATTCCATCTACAAGCGCCATAGAAACCATCCAAAGATTATCAATGTTTTGTAACAAAAACTTGTTTTCCATAATGTCGACAATACGAGCGGTGGCAATGTTTTTTGTCGAATCAAATTTAAATCTTGTGTCTACCATTGGAATTTGTATCCATTTAGGACATTCTGAAACAGCCACAATAAAAAGAGACATAGCAATCTCTGTGGAGAGTACAACGACTTCTTTGTGTTTACAGTGGCGCTTATAATTTTCAGAGAGATAGGCAATGTCTTGTTCAGTCATCTCTTGCCATATATGAAGAAACCTCGACTGGATATCATAAAAGCGTTGCCACTCATCAGGTAGCCGAGAGAGCACAAGTCTCATATTACGTTCTGCGGGCGTTTCCAATGATGTAGAATTTTCACTGGAATAATCCCTTTTCTTGTCTTGTCTTGTCTGTTCGTCAGAGTCGTCGTCGTCTTCATTGTATTGTGACTTTTTTTCATAGTCAAAATTTTGCATTCTGTCATAGAGCACCTGTGTAATATCCAATGAAAAAGAAAGAGGTTCCGATTGTTTACGTTCAACCATCTCTCTCATCAAATCTGTATTGGTCTCGTTTGTTGCGGGAATGTTTTCAGTATCTTCGTGGTCATCTTCTTCCTCCTCTTCCTCTTCGTCTTCGTCATCATCCAACTGTAACAAGAGTGAAGGAGTCACAGTCTCTTCTTCTTCTTCTTCGTCTTGTTCTTCTTCTGATTCCTCTTCGACGCCTTCTTCGACTTTGCCATTTATATAAGAATCAGAAGAAGGAGGAAGATCTCCAAGATGATGATGTTGAGAAAGGGATGATGATGGAGCACTGAAAAACTCTCCAATACGCTTCAACATCTCGCAGTGTTTTTTTTTTCGATCTTGTCTCTGTCATACAACCTTATGAGTTGAAAACTATTTTTTTATTTTCCTAGACGACAATGACGTTCTCCGCTGTTTCAATAGTCCATTGGAGAGTCCGAGCCATTTGGTTAGATATAGAAAAGGGTTTAACGATGGATAGATCCAATAATAAAAGACGATTTGAAATAAAAGAGCTTCCGCAAATCCCAAAAGTGCACCCCATATCAATTCGTAAGACCAATTGATTCCAATATAGACTCTGCTGACGAGCACAAACAACAGAAGCACTTGAAGCATCAATATTCTAATTGCAGAAATGCTACTGTGCCGCCATATCACAACAAAGGTAACCATGACCGTAGTAAAAAATACAATGTGATCAGACGCCAGCGACGGCATTTGATGGAGAGAACCACAATCTAGAAAACGATTGGGAGATTCGATAATCACTTTGGAGAGCAAAAAATTAAACAACATATTGGCGGAAAGACTGAGGCTTACGATAAAAAGATAAAATTCAAAACGGAATAAAGAAATGGCATACATGCCAATGTTTAACGCGAGAGGATAGAAATCTCCGACAAAGAGTAGAGGAGAAAAGAATGTTTTTTCATAGAGTGGGCATGTAGCCACCACACAATCCTCGACACGGAAAAGATCTCCATAGGAACTCATAATCAAAGAGAAGGAGTTTTTTCGAAAGACTCGAGTCGATTATATATATATTTTGGAATTGCTTTGAAGAAGAAAGAGACGACGACTCTTTTTTTTTTCTTTGTCCAAAAGAAAATGGCAACAAAGGAAAAGAGGACTGTCCAGCAACAACCACCACTATCATCAATTGAAACGGATGTCATTGGAAGCAGTGAGATTGAACAGAGGCTCTATGCATCTCTTGAAAAAGAATCTCATCCTCTTCAAGATGAAGCACAAGAAGAAGAAGCAACGGTAGACAATATTGAACTCGAGCTTGAACAGTATTTGCAAAGAGAAAAGATGCAAACGTACAATACCAAACTTGATGAATACGCTCAAACCATTCAACAGGGACGTTGTGGACTGTGTCGCCTTGAAATCAAAGGACGTGCATTCACGACAATGGAATGTGGCATCCATATTTTTCACAATACATGTGCTCATCATTTCATTTGCGACACCATTACAATGGATTGCATTCTTTGCACGCCAACGAGACGTGTGCCTCCGAAAATATTCTCGGCTGTTCGAAATCTAGACGATAGCGTACGAAGCAATCCAATCAATTTTGGAGATCAACTCTTTGTCGAAGAACAAGTCGAAGCACGTTCAATTCTCTTCCAATCACTTGGTGCCTATACAATTAATTTCAGCATGGGCTCTATTGTCTCTAATCTAACAGTGGATCAAGATCACGATTCAATCCCACCACCTACGGTTGCAGTGGTTCAACGCGTCTTGGGGTTTGTCAAGGACGCATTTGATGTCGATCATGCTGTACGCGTGGAACAAGATCGTACATTGGATTCAAACGGAAATCCTTTGGATCTCATTCGAAAACGTACACTTTCTGTGGCACAACTTGCTCTTCGAGGAGTTACGCCGAGTTCTCTGTTGTTTTACAAGGTTGCCATTGCCGAGTTTTTTAGAAATGACTATACCGTCGAACATCTTGCCATTCTCGGAATTGCCAAGAGTCAACTATTTGCTCTGGGTTTTGATTGGAATGTATGGAAGGAGTGTAGGAAAAAGATATCCATTGTCCAACTCGTTAATTTCTATCGATTTGATTCACTCACGGTTCTCACACATGTGTGTAACAATTCAGTCAGGAATATGGCAGAGATTGGCCTTTCTTATGAAGACCATCAATTGCTCGGGACTGATTTTACTCTACTCTTTACCTATTCTGGGTTTAATTTTGAAACTCTGAAAATGTTTCATCTAGATCTTCGACAATTTCGCTTGATGAGACTCATGGCAACACATCTCATCAAGGCTGGTGTGTCTCTCAAGCGCATACGAGAAACATTCAAAATCGAAGAAGATCAATTTAGAAAAATCTATGAAATGTCGTTTGCAGACTATGACGCGAGTTACAAGAGATTCTATTCGAAATAAAAAAAAACACCTCTTTTTTATTTCTTGAAAAGAAATACATTTCAATAGAGAGCGCGAGAGAAGAGGAGCAACGAAAATATCTTTTTTTTTTTCATTGTGCATTCCAAAAAAAAATGGAAGTGATTCCCATTGTTGTTGCCGCATCTAAAAATGAGAATTTGGCAGAAACAAATAATCCTCAAAACGAGGCCCTGCTCCAAAGACGAATCAAGAATATGGCAACCAAATCAAAGCTCTATCAAAATGTCTTGCAAGAGTTGTGGAATGAATTTACAGCAAACGATGCCAAGAATAGCCACTCGTTTCTTCTTCCGTCGGATGCCATTGAAATTTCCAAGGGAGTCGAAATATCAAATGATCAGGCAGATGATTTGGAAACATCTGTCTATGCTACGCTAAAGCCTGATTCTGAATGGGGCAAGGTAGCCTTTCTTCTTTGTCGTCTCGAAGAATACAAGCTTTCACTCGTGATAGAGACGGATGATCATACTGCATGGGGAAGATTGGAAGAGCAAGTGGGATTTCTATCCACTTCTCGCATCTTTCATCTCGAATTTGAGAAACTAGACCTCTCAAAATTTCGTGTGCGTCTAGTTGTCTTTGCCTATCCAGTTCTTCAAGATGAGAGCTTTACGACAGTCTATGCCAAAATCTCTGACTCGCTTCCCATTGTGGAGAATACAAAGGTTCAAGAGAACGGCCCTGTCAAAAGTTCCTTTATTGCAACTCCACTCAAAATATCAAAGACAAAGCCGCTCAACGTCGTCGAATATCAATCCAGTCTGCACGAACCCGAGTCTGACACGGTCGATGAAAAGTATAGATTGCCCATCAAAGCCGATCTCTTTGAAGTCGATATTTTATCAAAAACAGAGTGAAATTTCCATTTATTAATAAATGTATTAAAAACAAGGAATTGGAAAGGGGGTTTTTAAAAAATGAGATTACTCGATTTTCTTTTCCTCTCTTTTCTTTTCTCTTCTACCACCAATGCTCAAAACTGTAGTTTCACGGATGTGACTATCGATACCATTTATTCTGTTGGCACACAAGGGTTCCAATATGGTGGCACGGTAGCACTTGAAGGTGACCATTGTTCTGCCGTCTCTTCTCCAGTCTATGGAAATGGATCTTTACTTTATACCGGCGCAGTCTATGTGACGTGTGGCGGTGGCAATACCACAATGTTTGAGTCTCCTCCGGATTATTTTCAAGAATTTTCCTACTATGGATACTCACTTGATATGCATCGAAATCATTTCTATGTGGGGCAACCCATGTATCAAGTGAATACACAAAGTATAGGCATTGCTTTTGCCTATACTTGCACATCTGATTTTTCCTATTGCCATCCTCCTGCTCCTCTCGTGCCTGTTGCTCCATTGGACAATTTCAATTTTGGAACATCCATTGCTGGGTTTGGAGAATGCGTCATTGTTGGTTCACCTGGTTATGGAACCAACTATGAGGGTGCGGCATATACCTTTTGCAAAGTAGGAACTCCATGGGATCAAGTGGACATGTTGCAAGCGCCAACACCTACACAAGTTTATCAATTTGGACAAGTCGTCGCCATGGATGCATATTGTGCCTATGTCTCTGAGAATGTATTTTCAGAAGCTCCCGACGCCCGTGTTCATATCTTTTGCAATAATCCCAATACGGGACATCACGAATATATTCAGACGCTCACTTCTCCTACACTCGACCCTTCAAGTGCTTTCGGAACTTCATTGGACTCTCAAGATGGCTGCCTCTATGTCGGTGCTCCCAACGACAATGGAAACGGCACTGTCTATCAGTATTGCAACAATGTGACAAATCTATCTCAAATGTTTTATGGAACTTGGGTTTTAACCCAGACCATCGTTGGTCCGGGCAACCTAGTAGGCATCTTTGGAAAGACTGTTTCTGTAGATGGAGATTGTCTAGCAGTAGGAGCGTATACCATGGTTCATATCTATTGCAATTTGACATCTCTTACTTTGAAAACAACCTTGGTCACTGCGGTTCCATCCGACCTAGGTAATCAATTTGGTCAATCTGTATCACTTTATCGAAATTGTCTTCTCGTGGGAGATCCCGACTATACTAGTTCCAATTCTTCTGCACAACTATTCTGTGACAATTCAGGATGTGGACAATGTGTACCACGCGGATGCTCTCCTCACGTGTCTGCCAATGACGTGTGTTTTGATTATTGCGACGACTGTGACCCATGTACATTTGACTTTTGTTCTCGTTGTACCAATTCAAATTTTAGCGTCGTCAATGGGTCTGTGACAAACAATACCTGCGCCGGCCCCGTGTTTGGATCTTCTTGTGAATGTATTCATCTTCCAATTACTCCCATTCCAATGGGATGTCCTGGTGGACCTACTACTCCTGCGCCTACTCCCGCGCCTACTCCTGCTTCCACTCCTGTGCCCACTCCCGCGCCTACTCCTGCTCCAACTCCCGCGATTCCTCATAATCCGTCACCGTGTCTCAATTATACACTTCCAGGATTACTATGTGAAACAGATCTAGATTGTCCAACGTCTTTGTCTTGTATTTATGGACTGTGCACCAGTTCATGTTCTGCCAACTCGCAATGTATTGAGCAATTCGGAAGTGAAAACGTCGTTTGCGACTCGGCTCTCGGTATATGTTATACAAGTATATCAATGACAGATGTCATCAACAATCCATCTTATACTTGTCAAAATCGTGTCGATGATTTGAATCAAACGTGCATGAAAGACAATGGCGGGCGTTCATTCACAGACACAAATGGAAACGAATGGGTTGGTTGTATGTTTATTTGTCAATGTCCTACTCCTGCTCCTACGCCAGAACCAACTCCTGCTCCCACTCCATCACCTACTCCTGCTCCCACTCCAGTACCTACTCCTGCATCCACTCCTACCCCTACGCCAGCACCTACACGAATACCATCTATTTGTGAAAATACAACATTGCCAGGACTCGTTTGCCAAACAGATTTGGATTGCCCGGTGGACCAATATTGTACCATGACTGGCGATTTTAACGCGTGTGCTTATACTGCATTACCTAATGGTACTTGTAGCGGAGCGAATCAAATTTTTGTAGGTCTTAGTAATAGCAACGGTAACCAAGGTGTGTGTTTGATAGAGGTACCAGATGTAGAATCTCCTCTTTGTCAACAATACGCAATCGCCGATCAATCATGCTTGAACTATTTAACTACAATCACACTTGTAGAATTTAATTCTATTGTTGTTTGTGGTTATGAATGTGCTTGTCCTACACCTGCTCCTACTCCCGCTCCTACTCCCGCTCCTACTCCTTTTCCTACTCTACCGGGGTGTGTATCTCAAAATGTAACTTTTAATTACTACTTTGGATCTATCAACATGGCGCTCGGAACATCTTATACCTTTACTGGTCTAGGAGGAGTAAATAGCACAGCCTATGGATTCAACAATAGTAATGGATCTCCTGTTAATTTGTACAACAAAGTGGCGGGAGCATCTGAATCGGGGCTCGGCATTGCTGATCAAGTGGCATTTGAAAGCGACTCGACTACTTTTATTCAAGTAGACCTCATTCAAATTTTGGCAGCGAATATTGGCAACGCTCCACTTACCATTGTAATGGGGAGCATGCAAAATGATTCGGTTAGCAAGGAAAGAGTAAATTTGTATGGGTCCAATGTATTGGCAAGCAAAGGGACTCTATTATACTCAAATATTACAAAAGATCCACTCCCCAATACTATTGATATAGCCACCGTTGTGATATCATATAGCACAATATCTCCCTATCAATATCTAACATTCTATACCACCCTTAATGACGCCTTGTTGACAAGTATTTCTTTTGTACAATGTCTTGTTCCGACGCCTGCTCCGACGCCCGCACCTACCCCCAATCCCACACCTGCTCCTACTCCCTCTCCTACCCCCAAACCCACACCTGCTCCTACTCCCTCTCCAACACCCAAACCCACGCCTGCTCCAACACCCAAACCCACGCCTGCTCCAACACCCAAACCCACGCCTGCTCCTACACCCAAACCCACGCCTGCTCCTACACCCAAACCCACGCCTGCTCCTACTCCTTCTCCTACCCCCAACCCCGCTCCTGCTCCCACTCCTTCAATTTGTCCACACAATTGTGCTCCACACCACTATGAGTGCAATTATATTTTTACATCTCTACAAGTCCCATCAATTGAAATTGTTCCCACAAAGACAAGGTCTGTGACTACGCTAACGAGTGGAAATCCAATGACTTATTGGAATGGTGTTTCCTATGTTAAATCTCTTTCTGGATGCAACTATAAAATCGTCGAATATTGGGACGGAAAGGATTGGATTAGCACTTACGACGATCGCCAAGGCCAGACGCAATCTCTTACAGACGTATTTAGCATGACCACCAATTCGATCAAGCGCTTGCCTGATCAAGATACCGAGTCTGCTGTTAATATTTATAACTCGCTTGATGGACGTTTGATTCGCTTTAGTGGAGTTGCATGTTCTACGAAAAACACGGCTACTAGCTGTTGTATTGTATATGCCAACAATAGAGACCTTGCCAAAGACACAAATTTCGAAGAGTGCGGAACATATCCTTGTCTCGAGGCGACAACTTGGATGAACTTGGACAATACCACCACTAATACTACTACCGCTGCTCCAGTGTCATCTGCAGACGACGACGAGGACGTCCTTACGATTGTCGCCATTGTTATGGCTGTTTTGTTTGCAGTGTCACTTTTGGCATTATGCATTCTCGTGTTTTGGTATTTTGGCAATCAAAAGAGAAAAAGTGTTTCTTCCAGCAGTGAAAGTAGACGACAACGATCAACTATCATCACGTCTCAATCAATGGATCGACGACGACACGTGTCGTCATCGTCGGATGCAACGGTTACACCTCTTTTATCAAAGCGTTCTTCACGTAGTTCTAGGCAATAAAAAAAGTCTAATTTCCCTATAATAGATATCAATTCTACTGTACCGACAGGTTGACTTTTTTCTTATATTGTTCACTCGTCTTTTTTTCCTTGCTTGAAAAAAATGAGTGGGCGAAATGTTACCGTTGATAGTTCTTTACTTCAACGCGTGGATCGTCCACGACGCCATTCTAAACGTATATCAGATGGCCTTTCGTGGGGTGTGATTGCAGGTCTGACTGCACTCGTCCTTGCTGCCATTGCACTTGGTATTATGGGCACCATTGCGTTTGCAAATCAAAATGAAAGCAACAACAATGGACCGGTAGTCAATATCAGTGGCAATGAAAGTTTTTTGGTACTCTATCATGAGTTTTCCAACGTAAACAATGCACTTGTCAGTCTCCTTGATGCTGGAGATAATGCAAGCGCACCCATAGTAGAGCCTCAATCTGCTGTCCTCTTTAACAATACAATGGTTGTACAAGGAGGCATGTTTTTTGGAACCAGCCCCGTCAATGGACGCAATTCTCTAGTCTTTTGGGCAGATACAGAGGAAGATATCCTCACCAAGCGAAGTGGAGATCATAACGATCGTTATGAAAATCGTAATTGCAATCCTCTTACCATTGCTCCGTGGCCCGGAAAGAGATGTCCCAAGGGTTATGTAGGAATCAACGTCGACGACCCAAAGTGTGCTCTCGACGTTTTCGATTCATTTTGTCTCAAGGGAAACGCCACCATTACTGGTTCTCTTAATCTCATCAATGGTTCCATCACTGTCAATGGTCAACCATTTGTCGGAGGAGCTGGAAATGTAACTGGCGCTACTGGACCTCAAGGTGCTACCGGACCTCGAGGTTTTAATGGAACTCAAGGCGCCACTGGACCTCAGGGTATTCAAGGCATCCAAGGGCTTGCTGGCATCCAAGGTCCTACTGGCATTCAAGGCGCCACTGGACCTCAAGGCATTCAAGGTATTCAAGGAATTCAAGGTGTGTCTGGTTCTCAGGGTCCTACTGGCATTCAAGGCGCCACTGGACCTCAAGGTATTCAAGGTATCCAAGGAATTCAAGGTCCTACTGGTGTTCAAGGAGCGACTGGTCCTCAAGGTGTTCAAGGAAACATTGGTTCAACGGGTCCTAACGGTCCGATCGGTGCGACTGGAGACCAAGGTTTTACTGGAGCCACTGGTGTTCTAGGTTCCACGGGACCTACTGGTGTTCAAGGACCTACTGGTGTCCAAGGTGCTACTGGTGCCACTGGTGTCATTGGTCTCAACTACCTTACAAATCAAACGTACGAACCAGCTGGAAGTAATTGCCAATACGCTGGTGTTCGAATCCAATCTGGTGTCGACTTCAATGCCAATGGAATACTCGATCCTTCTGAAATCAATCAGACCAAGTTTGTTTGCAATGGTGCTGACGGTGCTCCTGGTGCTCAAGGACCTCAAGGAGAACCTGGTGTCTCTTCTTCTGAAATTTGCGTGGGAGTACTTTGTCCAGAAACCACAAAATCAGATGGTTGCAGAATCTACACTTGCATTTCTGGCTCTCCTTGCACTGTAACTGGTGTGGCTCCAGATTGCTGCTCTCTTGATTCAGAGTGTGATACTTTCTTTCCTTGTTTTATGGGTACTTGCTCTGGTACTCAACGACTCGACAACAATATGACTGTCGGAAAATGCGTGTATGCTTATGCGCCCAACTGCACTTATGATGTTGATTGTCCGTCAACATTGTATCCTCAAATTTGCCAAGGTTGCCAATGCGCTCCTTTGCCAACTCAAAACACCACCAACTGGTGTTACACTGCATCTGATTGCTCACCCGTTCCTACCGGTACAGTTGCAGTGTGCGAGAATGATTATACTTGTTCATTCATGCCCATTGGAGGATTTTGTACTTCAAATGGCGATTGCAATATCGAGGCCATTGGTGGATGCTCTGCCGCTGGCACTTGCAACATTTCCAGTGGACAATGCTCTTATGTCTACATTGATGCTGACGCTGATGGAATTGATTGTAGCAAAGATTGCGACGACAACAACAATAGCACCGGGCTTCCTATCGTATGGCACCGCGACGCTGATGGTGATACTTATGGAAATCCCGGAAGCGAAGTTCTTGGATGCACCCAACCTGATGGCTATGTGTTGGATGGTAGCGACTGCGATGATACCAATGCAATGATTCATCCAAATGCTAAAGAATTGTGCAATGGAATTGATGATGATTGCAATGGTCAAGTTGATGATGGAATTATCTACTTTAATCAAACCGTTCTTCTTGGCTCTCTTGCTTGCCCTTCATACAACTTGTCTTCAAACAACCCTCTCTGCGTTTCCGCTCGTCTCATGTGTTCTGGTGGATTACCTACCTGCAACTACTCTGCTCCCCTTGAGATTTGCGACGGAATTGATCAAAATTGTGATGGATCAACAGACAACTTTGCTCCATGCCCCCGCGTTTCTGGTGCAAATGGTGTTTGTACCGGAGGAGCTTGTGCCTATGTCTGCTTTACAGGATTGGGAAATTGTTCTGGTAATATTGAAGATACCGGATGTGACACTTCTCTCTATTCTGATAATAACAATTGTGGTGGATGTGGAATTCTTTGCAACACCTCTAATTACAAGATGTGTGTCCAAGGAATGTGCATCAATCTTCCTACTGGACCTGCTGGTTCTCCTGGTGAAACTGGTGCTGTGGGTCCTACTGGAGCGACCGGAGAGACTGGTATCCAAGGTTTAACTGGTACTCAAGGACAAACTGGACCTACTGGTGCTACTGGTGATACCGGAGCATCTGGTGTGCAAGGTTTCAATGGAACCAAGGGAGAAACTGGTGTCACTGGTCCTCAAGGTCCTGCTGGAAATGCAGGACCTTCTGGTGCTATTGGAGAGACTGGTCTTACTGGACCTACCGGTCTTACTGGACCTCAAGGAGCTACAGGACCTGCACCCCCTCTCGTCTGTACTTCGTCAACATTTTTTACTCCTGGTGTAAATGCTAGTTATTTGGCACAAGTTCCAGTCAATCGACCTTTCGCTGTTGACCTGACACAGAATTGTACACCCAACACCATCTCTTCATTCTACTATACAAGTGATAATGTAAACACTCCTGTTCTTGGTGATTGGTCAGTGACAGGACCTATTTTACCTCAAGCATGGACGTCAGTTGCATCATCTAATGACGGAAGCAAATTATTTGCTGCAGCTGATAATGATTATTTGTATAGATCAATTGATGCAGGACTAACCTGGAATCAAGTTGGATTTTTAAAACCGTGGACAAAAATAGTGGCGTCTGAAGATGGAGTTTATTTATGTGCCATCGAAACCAACGGTTTATACACATCAAGTGATTCAGGATTGACGTGGACTCTTCGTTTATCAGGATTTTGGTCATCTATTGCAATGTCCTACATTGGAAATCGCATGTTTGCGACACGCCAGGACTCTTCTCTATTTTACTCTACTAATTTTGGCATAACCTGGACAAGTGTTTCAGTTCCTTTTGTAGCGGGACCAATAGACTGTTCGTTGGACGGTCAAAAAGTGATCATTGGTGGATATGGAGGTTATACCTTATACACATCTACGAATTATGGACTTGCCTGGAGTTCGAGGGAAACTATTAGAAATTGGATTGGTGTTTATTCGTCTCGCTATGGCGACAAATTGATTGCAGCATCTACTGCTTCCATTCATATATCTTCTGACTCTGGAAATACTTGGACCCAAATATTGAATTTTGGTCTCGCTGACGAAGATAGCCTTTCAATGTCTAAAGATGGAAATGTGATTACACTGGCAATAGGAGACGTATACACTTCACTCGATTTTGGAACAACGTTTTCCGTGTATCCTGCCTCGTCACCAATCATCGTGGTTGCATCTTCTTTTGATGGATTGAAATTGATCGGCGGTGCTTATTTAGATCGACTCTATCTTAATACGATTTCAGTCTATCAATCAAACTCTCAAATCCTTTCATTGTCATATAACGAGTGGACCAATCGTGTAACGCCTTCTGACTGGAGAAGCGTTGCGGCATCTTCAAACGGAGAAAAGCTCATTGCAGTTACATCAACTGGACAACAAATTCAAACTTCTACAAATTATGGAGTAGATTGGATTCCCAGAGGTCCTACTGGAATTGTATGGGCATCCGTTTCGTCATCTGCGGACGGCACAAAATTATTAGCAGGCGCATCAGGCGGCTTTTTGTACCTCTCGCTCAATTCAGGATTAACCTGGAATTCGATTCCTGCTGCCGGAAGTAGAATATGGATATCTATTGCATCGTCTGCGGACGGTACTAAAGTAATATCCGCTGCATACAATAATTATTTGTATACATCCGTCGATTCCGGAGCTACATGGGCAGTGCGTGCGAATGATGCAACAAGATTGTGGTCATCTGTTGCATCGTCTGCAGACGGGTTAAAATTGGTCGCGTCTTCAAGCCAATATTTATACACATCCGTTGATGCCGGAGTCACATGGACAGTGCGTGCAAATGATACAACAAGATCTTGGACATCCGTCGCGTCATCTTCGGATGGTGTAAAATTGATCGCGTCTGTAAACAATGGATACTTGTATACATCCATCGATTCTGGAGTTACATGGACAGTGAGATTGAATGACACCGTCCGTTTTTGGGTATCCGTTGCTTCGTCTGCAGATGGTTCTAAATTGACAGCGGTTGCATCGACTTCGTTTTTATATACGTCTGCCGATTCAGGTGTCACATGGATTCCTCGAATGACAGATGCACCAAGATTTTGGACGTCTGTCGCGTCTTCTGCTGATGGAACATTCGTGATAGCTGCGGCTGAAGGAGGTGATCATTTGTACAGCAATGCAGTGAATCAAGGAAGGTCGATGACGATTCAATGTTCTTGTGATAATAGTTGGAAAGTTATCGACGAGTCGGAATTTTCAGATATCTCCATTTCAAATGCTATTATTTCTGCATCAACTCTCTCAGGGACGACTACAAACATTGGAACTATTTCAGGTGGCACAATCTCTAATACGGTCGTGACTGCATCTGCTATTTCTGGCGGCACCATTTCTGACTCTACTCTTTCTGGAACTACTACAAATGCTGGAACTATTTCTGGTGGCACTATTTCTGGAGCTTCTCTTTCTGGAACTACTACAAATGCTGGAACTATTTCTGGTGGCACTATTTCTGGAGCTTCTCTTTCTGGAACTACTACAAATGCGGGAACTATTTCTGGTGGCACTATTTCTGGAAATCTTGTTGCGTCAACTTCGCTTACAATTGACAACACTGTTATTACCAAGCGTAATCAACTAGGAGGAGAAAACGAAATTTGCATTTCTACTAACGGCCCAATCGTTATTGCATCCAACACCTCTTATTATTTCAGTAATAGCAGCTCATCAATTGTTGACTTGTCGGCACCATGTATTAGCGGCGATCATTCAAGTGTGTATAACCAAAACGGAGGGATTACGTCAGTTTTTTGTTCCACGCCAATTTCAAACACATGGAACCAACGCGCTTTTAGTAATACGTGGGCGTCTGTCGCGTCTTCTTCAGATGGAGTAAAATTGGTGGCTACTGGTTCAAATTCTCTAATTTATGTATCATCTGACGCTGGACACACATGGACCGGCAAGAATTTTGTTGATGCGTACCGCGCCGTGTCATCCTCTGCCGATGGCACCAAGTTGGCCGCTGTCGCCAATCCAGGATTTATTTACATTTCATTAGATTCAGGAAATACATGGACTCAAAGAGCGACCTCTTTGAATTGGAGATCGATAGCATCTTCTCAAAATGGAGTTGTCCTTGCTGCTGTAGAAAATAACGGAGTTGGCGGCAGAATTTGGATTTCTCTCGACTCTGGAAATATATGGACAGCCAAAGCGTCTACTCTTTTGTGGATCGACGTTGACATTTCTGCAGATGGAACAAAACTTGTTGCATGTGTCGCGGGCGGTCAACTTTGGGTTTCTTCCGATTCAGGAAATACGTGGACTCCCAAATTTTCAAGCAGTTTGTGGACATCCGTAGCTTCTTCTGCCAGTGGAACTATACTCGCGGCCGTTGAATCAGGAGCTCCCAATCGAATTTACATTTCGTCTGATTCTGGAAATACATGGAGTGCAACGGGACCTACAGCTCTCTGGGTATCTGTCACAATGTCGGCGGGTGGTACGAGTATTGCAGCTGCCGCACAAGGAGCGCCTATTTATACATCAATTGATTCAGGAGTCACATGGGTTGCAAAGGATAGTAGTCGTCAATGGAGTGCAATCACGTCATCATCTGACGGAACCAAGTTGGTCGCTACAACAAATCCAGGGTTTATCTATTTAGCCTGTCAAACAACTTCGTCTGGAAAGAAAATGGATTTACAATGTTCTTGTGACGGTGTTTGGAAAAGCGTAGAAGAAACTGCCTTTACCGACATTGCTATTTCTAATGGAGCAATTTCAGGTGGATCTATTGCAGGAGCAACGCTGAGTTCAATTCCTTCAATTCAATTAAGTGGAATTTTCTCAACTTATATCGCATTCTTGAATACGTACCTCGAGGCGACTCTCAACCTAAATTTCAATCGAGGAATTGGTAATAAGCAAGTTTATTTTACCCGTATCGGGCGTGTTATTACTGTGGCTTTTACCGATACCATCAATATTGCCCTAACTGGATCGGGAGTGGTAACAAGCGGGGCTGGCTTTCCAGCTGAATTTGCACCTACTTTCGTATCCGGAACATTTCTCACTTTTCCTATTGCTGTATCTTATGCTGGCTCAAATCAAATTGGAGTAATGAGAATGTTGAATACGGGAGTGATGGAAATTTACCCAGATGCCGCTTTTGGGACCTTCGTTGGCACTTCAACACTTATCATTCGACCGTTTTCTGCGCAATGGATTAGATAACAAAATATCTATAAAAAACGATGTTATACGAAAGTCGAAAATAAATTAGTTTTTGATCTCTCTCTCTCTCTCTCTCTCTCTCTCTCTCTCTCTCTCTCTCTCTCTCTCTC
>ENA-UPSM01000304-UPSM01000304.1-activated-sludge-metagenome-genome-assembly--contig:-NODE-304-length-71179-cov-6.610792_pt1 | contig 71179 bp, 59 predicted proteins | sample MGYA00238181_ERZ773283 | MGnify/ENA primary metagenome ERZ773283 (study PRJEB29023, sample SAMN05720199) | activated sludge metagenome | isolation source: Anaerobic digester | place: Japan... | reverse complement strand
CCGGCGAGGGCCTGTCAGACTGCCGGCATGCCGAAGAGCGGCGGCGACAAGTCGAGGAAGAAGGGGCGGCGAGCCGGCGGTCCGCGCCTGACACCGGGCCTGCCCGGCGACCTCGCTATCTTCGATAGCGTGATCAGCGAGGCGCTGGCGTCAGGCGGCGCCGAGCTGCTGCGAGTCGAGGATCCACTCGAGGCCGAAGAGTGGGCGAGCGGGCTCCTCGGCATGTTCTACAAGATGCCGCTGCCGTACGAGGACAGCGTAGCGCTGGAGCGCTCCGTCGGACCCGTGCTCGTGCGCGGCGCGGAGAGCATGCGCAACGCCAAGGGGCTGGCCGTCCTGTGCGCGCTGGCCGGCGTGACCGGCGACGACATCGGAGCGGCCGCGGGCGCGGCACGCATGTCCGCCCGTGGCGTGCCGCGGCCGCGCTGGGCCGATGTCGTCGGCGCGCCGGAGTTCCTCGAGGGCTGGGCCATGGCCGACCACTACGGCGATCAGATCGGCTACTACCTCACCTTCCGCTACCCCGGCCGTGCGCCGCACCTGATCATGGCGCTCTACGACGAGAACCTCGGCGGCATCATCAAGGACGCCTTCGTCGCCGACCTGGGGAAGATGCCGGACCTGCGGGAGCGGCTGGCGAGCGACCCCGACGCGGTGGTGTACGACGTGACGCTCGAGGAGGCCGCCGCTCGCATCGAGGCTGCCCTGGCCACCAACGACCTCTACCTCGACAACGACTGGACCTCGGACTTCAAGCAGACGCGGGCCCTGCTTCGCGCCCGCCTGCGGCCGTTCATCCCGGCTCGCGACGTCCCGGCCCGCGACGTCTCAGGTCGCGACCAGGCCGCGCGGGGGTTCACGGAGGATGAGGAAGAAGAGCCCTACGACGACGCTGCCGTCGAGGCCCTCATCCAGGAGTTCCTGGCGTCTCCCCTCGCCCCCCGCCGGGAGGAGACGTTGCCCATCGTCGACCACTGCGTCATCGCTCGCTGCGACTACGGCGACGGCGACCCTCTGCGCTGGAGTCCCATCGTGGTCGAACTGTTCATGCTCGACTACCTTCCCCGTCACGTCACGCTGAGCCCGCAGGAGATCGATGGCCTGCCCGACGTGCTGACCGCGTGGGTCCGCTTCGCTCTCGGCAAGCGCGGGTTGGCGGAACGCTTCATCGTCGAGACGGAAGAGGCCGTCAAGGAGATGACCGCGGAGTTCCGCGACGCCATGAACGACCCGGAGAGGTCCGGCATGGCCAAGAGGGTCGCAGCGGCGATGCGAGCCGACGGCGTCGACGTGATGGATCAGAAGGCCGTCGAGGCGTGGCTCGCCGACTTCAACGCCCGTCCCGATGAGGAACGCGAACAGTTCTTCGGGGACTCCCTCGACTTCTACTGAGCTTACAGCGCGTCGAGCGGCGTCCGCAGAGCGTCCATGACGGGTCGCGCTACATACAACCTGCGCCATTTGCGGTCGCCGACCTCTTCCAGGAGACCGACTTCCACGAGTCGCTGCACCGCCGCGCGGGCTGTGGGATTCGTGACCCCGAGCAGTCGCTGCGCCTCGGCGACCGTCAGGTAGGGCGTCTTCAGGGCCAGATCGACCAGAGCGAGCGCCTTCGGTCTGTCGACGACCTTCTGCCGGTACTCCTCGCGGATGCGCATGAGCTGCCGCGCCTGTCCCGTCGCGCGCTCGGCGGTCGCCTGCACGCCCGTCAGGAAGAAGAGCAGCCAGCCGTGCCAGTCGGCATCGGTGCGGACGCGCAGCAGCGCCGCGTAGTACTCGGTGCGGTGCGCCTCGATGTACGCGGACAGATAGAGGAGCGGCTGCGTCAGGCGGCGGCGCTCAGTCAGGAACAGCGTGATGAGCAGGCGGCCGACACGGCCGTTGCCGTCGAGGAACGGGTGGATCGCCTCGAACTGCTCGTGCATGAGGGCGCATTGGACGAGATCGGGCAGGCTCGTCCGGTCCTGCAGGAAGAGCTCCCAGGCGGCGAGCGCGGCCATCATCTCATCGACCGGCGGTGGCACGTAGGTGGCGGTCGCCAACGTGGATCCCGGCGGACCGATCCAGTTCTGCGAGCGGCGGAACTCGCCCGGAATCATGTGCGCGCCGCGCACGCCACGCATGAGGCGCTCGTGCAGTTCCCGGACGAAACGCAGGGACAGCGGCAGGTCATGGAGACGCTCGAGGCCATACTCGAGCGCATCCATGTAGTTCCGCACCTCGCGCAGGTCGGCAGGATCGCGGCCCGGCGGAACGACCGCCACCTCGTCCATGAGGAGCTCCGACAACGTGGTACGGGTGCCCTCGATGCGTGAGGAAAGGACGGCCTCCTGACGGAGGTACGGCGCGACGAGGAGGTGCGGGTTCGGCAGCTGCTCGCCGGCGACCGACAACTCACTCAGCGCCGCGTCCGCCCGGGACAGGGCGAGAACGAGGTCCTTGCTGTAGTCGAGATCCGGAGGGAGGGGCGCCGGGACGAAGGCGTCGTAGCCTTGGGGCGTTCTGACGATTCGGCCGGCCGCCGTACTCCGGAATCGACCCGTGTCCACGCTCGCCTCGCTCCGCTCTCGCTGGTACTGACGCTTTCAAAGTCAGAGGAACTTTGAAAATCGAGACGGCAATCATTGCAAAGCGCTCAGACGATCGCAATCCGACGGACGACAAAGAGCGCAGTGTCGCGGCTTGAGTCGGCGTCACCAGCGACGTCTTACGCGGCGAGGCTTCACCGCCCCGTCGACAGCGGCGCGGTCGAGGCCGTCACGCCCTCCTTGCCCCAGAAGTCCGAAGCCGTACCAGTCGGAGTCGGCGGAGTTGTCGTTGCCGTAGTAGTCGGGGTGGTTCCACTGCCCGATCGCGCCGCCACCGTCGATGCCCGGCAGCCGCCACGCGGCAGCGCGGCGCCTGCGGCATAGAATGAGGCCGCCTGTCGAGCCTTGCCCGGCCTCGCCGGGCGCCCACGGAAAGGACCGTCACGTGACCGTGCCCCCGTCCTCTGAGCCGCCGTCCTCTGCATGCTCGTCCCCTGAGCCGCCGTCCTCTGCATGCCCGTCGCCTCAGCCGCCGTCCTCCTCCGCATCCCCTTCCCCCGAGCCTTCTCCCGCTGCGCTGGCCGCTTCCGGACCGTCCGGCGTCCGGCCTCTTCCACCTGAGGCACTGGTCACGCGCTGCACGCTCGACGGACTGGAGTTCGCGACGACGGCCGAGCTCGAGGATGGCGAGGAGTTCGTCCATCAGGAGCGGCCCATCGCCGCCATCGAGCTCGGCGTCGCCATGGACCATCCCGGCTACAACATCTTCGCCTTGGGGCCGAGCGGCACCGGCAAGTACACGCTCATCCGGCGCTTCGTCGAGCAGCGAGCGTCGGCCCAGCGACCGCCCGATGACTGGTGCTACGTCCACAACTTCGCGCAGCCGTCGATGCCGCGCGCCCTGCGTCTGCCCGCCGGGAAGGGCAGGGAGCTCCAGAACGACATGAAGCGTCTGGTCCAGGACCTGCGCGCCGGCCTTTCGTCGGCCTTCGAGAGCGACGAGGTCGCAGCCCGCCGGCGGGCCCTCGAGGAGGAGTTCGAGAGGCGTCAAAAGACCAGCTTGCAGGAGCTGCAGCAGCACGCCCGCGAGCGTGGCTTGTCGCTTGTGAGCACGCCGGGCGGGTTCGCTGTGGCTCCGCTCAAGGGCGACGAGGTCATGCCGGCTGAAGAGTTCCAGAAGCTGCCCGAGGCGGAGCGCAAGCGCCTCGAGAGCGAGATGGAGTCGCTGCAGGACGAGCTCCAGAAGGTGATGCTGCGCGTGCCGCGCTGGAAGCGCGAGTTCGCGCAGCGCCTGCGGCAACTGAACGGCGAGGTGGCGGCGCTCGTCGCCAAGGACGTGATCGACGATCTCGTGGCCAAGTACACGGACCTGCCCGGTGTCGTCGCCTACCTCGACGCGGTGCAGGCGAGCATCCCCGAGCACCTCGGCGACTTCCTCGACGCCGGTGAGGAGAAGCCCGACCGTGAGCGGGCCGCGGAGCTCGCGATCGCCGAAGCTTTCGGGCGCGCACACGCCCTGCGCCGCTACGAGGTGAACGTGATCGTCGATTCCGGCGGTAGCGCCGGGGCGCCGGTCGTCTACGAGAGCAACCCGTCGTACGTGAACCTCGTCGGGCGCATCGAGCAGATGCCGATGATGGGCGCCCTCCTCACGGACTTCACGCTGATCAAGCCCGGTGTCCTGCATCGCGCCAACGGCGGCTACCTGATCCTCGACGCCCTCAAGGTGCTGGCCAGCCCGATGGCCTGGGAGGCCCTGAAGCGGGCCCTGCAGTTCCGCCAGGTCCGCATCGAGTCGCCGGCGCAGACGCTCGGGTACGCCAGCACCGTGTCGCTCGAGCCCGAGCCGATCCCGCTGGACGTCAAGGTGATCCTGATGGGGGACCGCCGGCTCTACTACCTGCTCGCCCAGGGCGACCCCGACTTCAACGAGCTGTTCAAGATCGCCGCCGACTTCGACGACGAGTTCGTGCGGGACGACGAGACGACGGCGAAGTACGCGCGGCTCATCGCGGCCATGTCGAAGCGCGAAGGTTTGCTGTCGCTCGACCGGGCCGCGGTCTGCCGCGTGGTCGAGCATGCGGCGCGCCTCGCCGGTGACGCGGAACGCGTCACGGCGCAGATGCGCGCCGTCGTCGACCTGCTCCAGGAGGCGGACCACTATGCGCGGCGCGAACCGGCGGAGCTGGTGAGCGCCGCGCACGTCCAGCGGGCGATCGACGCGCAGGTGTACCGCGCGGACCGCGTCCGCACGCAGATGCGCGACGAGATGCTCCGCAACATCGTCCTCGTCGCGACCGAGGGCACCGAGGTCGGCCAGGTGAACGGTCTCTCCGTCCTGTCGCTGGGCACGTTCAGTTTTGGACGTCCGAGTCGCATCACGGCCAGGGCGCATATGGGCAAGGGGGAGGTCGTCGACATCGAGCGTGAGGTCGAGCTCGGGGGGCCGCTGCACTCCAAGGGTGTGCTGATCCTCGCCGGCTTCCTGCGCGGGCGCTACGCGCAGGGGCATCCGCTCTCGCTCGGCGCCAGTCTCGTCTTCGAGCAGTCGTACGGCGGGGTGGACGGCGACAGCGCCTCGTCGGCCGAGCTCTACGCGCTGCTCTCGGCGATCGCCGGGGTACCGGTCAAGCAGTCGTTCGCCGTGACGGGGTCGGTGGACCAGGTGGGGGAGGTCCAGGCCATCGGCGGCGTCAACGAGAAGATCGAGGGCTTCTTCGACCTCTGCGCGGCGCGGGGGTTGACCGGCGAACAGGGAGTGCTCATCCCACGGGCGAACGTCAAGCACCTGATGCTGCGCCAGGACGTGGTGGACGCCGTCGCCGCGGGGAAGTTCGCCGTGTACCCGATCGCGACCGTCGACGAGGGCATCGAGGTCCTGACCGGCGTGCCCGCGGGTGAGCCCGACGGGGAGGGGCGCTATCCCGAAGGGACGCTGAACCGCATGGTCGCCGACCGCCTCGCGGGCATGGCCGAGGCGAGTCGGGCGTTCGCGAAGCCGAAGGAGGGCGCGGCGAGCTGACCCCGTAGGGGTCCGTCGCCGCGCCCCCGGCCGGCAGGTCGTCTCAGTGCACGGCGGTGGGTCGTCTCAGCGCAGGTACTTCGCCGTGCCGGCGTCGTCGTTCGTCGACGTTCCCATCACGCCGCCGACGAAGAGGGACCTCGTCCCGCACAGCGTGAGCGCGTTCGCCCAGTCGGCGAGGTGCGAGGTCGAGTCATAGCTGCTCACCCAGGCCCGCTTGCCGTCGGTCTCGTAGCGGGCCACGAGCCAGTCCTGCGTGCCGCCCGCAGGGATCACGGTCCCGGCCACCCAGGCGCGCCCGACCGAGCTGACGGCGAGACCGTGGAAGGCGCTGTTCTCGACCCCGGCCGGTCGGTGGTAGCGCACCCAGCGGAGGGCGCCGGCCGGGGAGCGCTTCTGGATGAAGGCGCGGTAGTCGGTCGCGCCGCTGTCCCAACTGTACCCGGCGACGTAGACGTTGCCGTCGGCGTCGAGGTCCATCCCTTCGACGCTCGTCATGCCGGGGACGGTCGCGTCGTCCCACCTCTTCCACGTGCCCGTCCAGGCATAGCTGCCAGATGCGGTCAGGCGGACGAGCAGCATCTGGTTCTGCGCGGTCCCCGTCCACGAGTGGCAGGCGACGTACGCGCCACCCTCGGGGCGCGCGGCGACGGCCACGCCCTCGTCCGCGAGGTGCGACGGGCCGTCGATGCGGCGCGCCCACAGGCGCTTGCCCGTAGGAGAGACCTTGATGACGACGATGTCGCGGACGCCGAGCTTGTTGGCGCTCGTGCCGGCAACGTAGAGGTTGCCGGCGGCATCCCTGTCCATGGCGAGCGGCATGTCGCCCGACGTGTTGGCGGCAGGACCGGTGTAGGTGAGGGTCCAGGCGACCGAGCCGGACCCACGGCGGAACTTGACGACCTTCCAGGTGGACGAGTTCTGCGAGAAGTCGGCGGTGCCGCACACGAAGACGTTGCCGGCGGCGTCGCCGACGGCGTCGACGGGGACATCGCTCGACGTGCCGCCCCACAGCTTCTGCCACAGGACGACGCCCGCGGGCGAGTACTTGACCAGAGCCCAGTCCTCCTGCTTGGCGACACTCACCGACCGGCCGACGACGATGGCGTTGCTCTCGGCGTCGACGACGAGGTCGGCCGCCCAGTCCGCGTTCCCGGCCGGGCCGTCCCATTCGAGCGACCAGCCGCCGGTCCCATTGGGCGTCCTCTTGATGACGAGGATGTCGGCTGCCGTACCCCAGTCGTCGTTGGCGACGCCGGCGGCGTAGAGCGAGCCGTCGGGGGCCTCGGCGACGCTGGTGACGGCGTCGAGGGTGTGGTCGGGCCCGTCGAGCCAGCTCATCCAGAGGCAGTCGCCGGGGCCGGCGGCGACGCCGCGGGCGGCCGGCGCCGTCAGCAGCAAGAGCAGCGTGAGGAGGACGAGGGCGAAGCCACAGAGGCGGATCAAAGGGGATGAGGCCCAGCGCAGGACGGCGGCGCGCGACGCGCCGGCGCCCTTGTCGTCCCCGGCGCGTCGCGCGCCGCCCCCGCCTCCGCCGCCCCAACGGCGTGGCCAGTGCATCGTGCCCTGGGTGACCATGGCGACCTCCCGGTCGATGTGCCGATTGTCGTCCGCGCCGACGGTCCGGTCTGCGCCACCGACGGTCCCGCTTGCGCCGACGACGGCCCCGCTTGCGCCGCCGACGGTCCCGCTCGTGGCGCTGCTTGCGCCGTGAGGTTCGCCGCGTGCGGCCGCGCCCCTGCCCGGCGCCGGTCCGGCGATGGCCCCGGCGCCTGAAGGTCTCGGCATGCGCCGGACGCAGGTCGGTGGCGGTGGCGCCCTCGTCGCGAGATGAGATGCGCCGGACGCGGGTCGGTGGCGGTGGCGCCCTCGTCGCGAGATGAGTACTGTTGACGGGTCCCGGCAACCTTGGGAGTGTCCGGCAAGCCTGGAAGCGGCGCGTCACGCGCGCCGCACACACCATGGAGGAGACAGGTGCCGACCTACGAGTACCGGTGTGAGACCTGCGGCGCCACCTTCGAGGTCGTCTGCCCGATCGCCGAGCGCGAGGAGAGGGCCGTCTGCCCTTCGTGTGGCGGACGCGACGTGAGGCAGGTGTTCGGAGCGATCGCCTTCATGGGGCACCGTACCGAGATCAACCCCGGCTACTTCGAGCGCCCCGGCGGCAAGCAGGGCGGGCCGCCGCGCTGGGTCGAGCCCAAGAGCTGAGGGTCCAACGGAGCGCTGAGGGTCCAACGGAGAGCTGAGGGTCCAACAGAGCGCTGACGTGCGCATCGGGCGTTGACATCGGAGCGAGCGTGAGCATCGCCGACACCTCATCCGTCCGTCCTCGCGTCGAGCCGGTCCTCGTGACGCTGCCCGACTCGTGCCGGCTGGCGGCGCGCCTGTTCGGGTCGGAGGGCGCGCCGTCGGTGCTCTTCGTCGCCGGCGGCGACGGGACCATGCTGCAGTGGCGCGGACTCATCCCGGACCTCTGCGTGGACGACGCCGAGCGTGAGCTGTTCGCCGCCGCCGGCTGTCGGGTGTCGCTCGCCGACGGCCTGTGGGTGGCGGTGTACGACGCCCGGGGCTGCGGCTGGTCGAGCCGCTCGCACGGCGTCTGCTCGACACCGGGCGTCGCTGCCGGAGATGCGCTGGCGCTCGCGGCGGCGCTCTTCGGCGGGCCGTTCCACCTCGTGGGCCACGGGCTCGGCGCCGCGGTGGCTCTGGAACTCGCGCTGGCGGCGGGACGTCTCGTCCGCTCGCTCACCTTGATCTCTGCGGTCGTGGGCGGCGACGGATCCCGCTCCGCGGGCGGGATGCGGGCGCGCCGCGCCGCGGATGGTGCTGCCTGCGCTGAGGACGGCGTGGCCCGTGAGGACGGCGTGGCCCGTGCGGACGGTGTGGCCCGTGCCGAGGACCGTGTGGCTCGCGCCGGGGACGATGTGAGCCGGTGCTTCGCGCCGGCGTTCGCGGCCGCTCATCCGGAGCTCGTCGCTCACATCGCCGCCGAAGCTCGCGACACGGCGCGGGGCGAGGCCGAGCTCGTGAGGCATGGCTTCAACGGCATGACGGCCGCCGAGGCGCGCGCTGAGCTGCTCGCTTCGCTCGACGTCCGCGCGCGCCTCGGCGATGTCACCGCGCCGACGCTCGTCATCCACGGCGAGCACGACGCGGTCGTACCGCCGGGCGACGGGCAGGCGCTCACCGAGGGGATCCCCGGCGCCCGGCTGCTGTCGCTCGACGCGGGCCATGCGGTGACGATCGAGCGCGCCGATGACGTCGCCGCGGCGATCGGCGCCCACGTGCTTCTGCACCCCTGACGCATCGGCGACGCGCAAGCGCCCGCGAACTTCGCCGAGGCTGACCCGCCGACCCGCGCGAAGAATGTCCATCTGGTCCCGGCGCAAGGTCGTCTGGTATGAATGTGCGAGGCCTGCGGTTCGCCATGAGCGGCTGTGTAGACGCGCCGCCGGCTGAAGACCGCAGGTCGAGGGGCGGCGCCCGTGACCGGTCGCGGCCGACATGTGGCAGGGAGGGGTACCGTGGCACAGCTCGTGCGTCAGCCCGTGCGACCGTTGCGTCCCGCGTTCAGGCATTCCTTTCACACGCCGGAGCAACTCGACCGGCTCAAGCAGGCGACGCTGGACATCCTCGAGGACGTCGGCGTCCGCTTCCGCTCGGCCAAGGCCTTGGCTGTGCTCGCCGAGCACGGCGCCCGCGTCGACCCGAAGACGCGCGTCGCCCGCTTCGCGCCCGAGCTCGTGCTCGACGCGATGGCCAAGGCGCCACGCAGGTTCACCCTGGGGGCCCGTGAACCGTCGTGTGACATCGCGGTGGGCGACGGGGCGACGTACTGCACCAGCGACGGTTGCGGGCCGCGTATCATCGATCCGCTGACCGGCGTCGACCGCCCGTCGCGAAAGGCCGACGTCGAGGCCGTCACGCGCATGCTGGACTACCTCGGGAGCATGGGGTTCTGGTGGCCGACCGTCAGCGCCGGCGACTGCGGGACGACCTCGCAGTTGCACGAGGTGGAGGCCGGTCTCCGCAACACCGTGAAGCACCTGCAAGGGATGGTCCAGGGCGCGCGTCAGGCGCGCTTCGCGGTCGAGATGGCGACGATCGTCGCCGGCAGCGCCGAGGAGCTGCGCCGGCGGCCCGTCCTGAGCGCCCTCATCGGGACGGTCTCGCCCCTGGTCCAGGACACGGACGGCATCGAGGCGGCGATGGTCTTCGCCGAGGCCGGCGTCCCCGTGTGCTTCGTCACCATGCCCACGCTGGGGACGACGGCGCCGGCGACCAGGGCCGGGGCCTTCGCCCTCGCCGCCGCCGAGCTCGTGAGCGCGACCGTCCTGCTCCAACTCGTCGCGCCCGGCGCGCCCGTGATCCACTCGTACATCCCGAGCTACATCGACCCACGTACCGGCGCCTTCCTGAGCTTCCCTCGTGACCATCGCGGCGCCCCGCTCACGGCGGAGCTCCCGCACTACTGGGGCGTACCGGCCGAGGGGACCGCCTGCGGCACGGACGCGACGGAGCCGGGCACGTGGCAAGGCGGGGTGGAGGAAGCCGTCTCGCTCGCCGAGGGCGCCCAGATCGGCGCCGATCTCATGCCGAGCATCGGGCTGCTCGGGACCTACACGACGTTCAGCGCCGAGCACCTGATGCTCGGCGACGACATCTATCATCGGGTCCGCGCCATGATCGACGACATCGACTTCAGCGACGACGCCCTCGCGATGGAGGCGATCGCCGACGTCGGCCCTGGTGGGCACTTCCTCGGTCATCGGCACACGCGCACCCACCTGCGGGACGCGGTCGTGCGCGGCATCACGCACGAACTCGCCGTCGACGGGTCCTATCGCGACGCCCTCGAGGTGGCGCGCGAGCGCGCCCTCGAGATTTGGCGCGACTACCGTCCCGAACCGCTCCCCGACGACAAGGCGAGGGAGCTGGCACGTATCATGGTGGCCGCCGACGGGGAACTGTTGGCGTAGCGGCCGCCGGACGGAGGCGTTCGGCGGGAGATCGGGCGGCGCGCCGCCGCAGGCGACGCGCCGCCGGAGCGAAAGGAGGCCACCGTGGACGCCGAAGGCGCAGAAGGAATGCAGGACGTGCGCAACGGGCTCGTCGGGGTCGTCCGCGGCGAGAACGTGTCGGTGACGCGGAGCGTGGTGGGCGTGTCGACCAGCAAGGCCACCGCGGACGTGAAGCAAGGGGTCGCGGGCACGGTCTTCGCCGGTGGCGACGCGACCCTCGCCCAGGGGTATGCGACGGCCATCACCGCCGCCGGCGACGCGACGGTCAGGCAATCGGGGGTCCAGTGGCTGCTCAGCGCTGGCGATGTGGACATCGAGCTCGGCGGGGCGCTGGCCGTGGCGGCGCCACGGGTCACCGTCCGGCGCGGCTTCGTGGGGTTGGTGGCCGCGCGCCAGGCGCAGATCGAGGACGGCTCCAGGGTGCTTCTGAACGCGACCGGCGCCGCCGCGTTCGGCGCCGCCCTGGGCGCGGCGCTCGCCATCGTCGGCGCCATCGCCTTCGGGACGCGCCTCCGCAAGCGCTAGGCGCCGTGCCCAGGGCGGCGCCCGGCAGGCGGCGCCCAAGGCGGCGCCCGTCGACGCGCTCATCGGGCGGCGGAGCAGGCCTCGTCTGCTCCGCCGCCCGACGCCCCGCCTTGTTGTGACGCTCCGGGGCCGGTAGTAGCATGATGCCCCGCCGTGTCGCCGAGGCGCGGGCCGGGAGGAGGAGGTGGCGTTGGCCAAGCCGCGTCCAGACTACGCGATCCCGCAGCGCCGACATCCCCGCCTCGTGCGTGCGTCCGAGACGCTGCGACGGCACCCCACGCTCGTCGCTGTGGTCGGGGCGCTGGGCATCATCGCGATCTTTTTCCTCGACCTGACGAGTGAGCGTTTCCTGTGGGGCCTCTACTTCGTCCCGCTGACGCTGCTCGCCATGGCCACGCGCGAGAAGGTCGTGGCGTGGGGCGTGGCCGGCAGCATGCTCCTGAACGGTGTCGTCCTGGTCGCTCAGGGTGCGGTGCAGGCGGAACGGTTGCTCTCACTCTCGTACCAGTTCCTCGGGGGCGGCGGCCTGGTGCTCCTCGCGTACCTCCTCGAACGCATCAGCGCGCTCAGCGGCTACGCGAGCACGCGCGCCCAACTGGCCGAGGCGAGCGCCGACATCGTGCGCGCCGGCCGCACGCGCACCGATCTCGAGGACCTCCTCCAGTACGCCGTCGAACGGATGGGGGAACAGGTGCAGGCGACGGCGGGCGTCCTGCTCGTGATCGAGGGCGGCGCGTGGCAGGGGCGCGCCGGCTTCGGCCTCGGCGTCGACGTGCATGAGATCCACGGCGAGCGCAGCGAGCTCACGCTCGTCGACGAGGCCCTCGATGCCGGGCAGGCCGTCGTTCGCGACGTCAGTCCCGGCCAGTCGGGCCTCGCCCTGCTCGCGCCTTACGTGCGCTTCGAGCGCGTGCTGCTCGTCCCCGTGCAGGCCCCCGATCGCGACGTCGGGGTCGTCATCCTCCACCGTCCTCGGGCGAGCGGCGAGTTCAGTGACGAGCAGATGGACTTCGTCGAGAGCGCGGCCAAGTACGTCGGCGTGGCGGTCGAGAACGTCCGCCTGGTGCTCGACGCGAGGGCGCGCCGGCGCGACCTCGAGCTGGTGCGTGACTCCAGTCTCGACTTCGCCCAGAGCCTCGACATGAACGAGGTCCTGGAGGCGATCGTCGTGCGCCTTCTCGACGCCCTCGACATGGACGCCTGCGACGTCTACGAGGTGGACGCCGACGGTGGCGCCTTGAGGCTGCTGGTCAGCTACGAGGACCGGGAGCCCGACGAGGACGTGGATGTCGGTCGCACCTTCTCGCTCGACGAGTTCGCCTCTAGCGCCCTGGCGATCTCCACCCGTCGGCCGGTGGTCATCAACTCGGCCGACGATCCTCGCCTGAGCGAGGTCGAGGCGGAGCTCTTCCGGCGCTACGGCCACGGCACGCAGCTCAGCGTGCCGCTGCGGATCCGCGACCGCGTGATCGGTCTTGTCGAGGTGTTCGACGATCGCGAGTCGCGGACCCTCAGCGCCGAGGACGTCCAGCTCGCCAACGCGATCTGCCGCTTCGCCGCCCTGGCCCTCGACAAGGCGCGCCTGTACGACGAGCAGCGCCGCACGGCGGCACGGCTCGACCGGCTTGCGAGCCAGTTGCAGCATCTTCAGGAGTTCGCCCTCGAGGTGAACCGCCGGCTCGAGATCGCCGACCCCCAGGGGATCCTCGACGAGGCGGTGCGCGTTGCCGTCGAGCTGGTGGGCGTGCGCGTCGCGGCGGCGCTCGGCGGACAGGGCGACCAGCTCGTCGTGCAGACCCTGGCGGCGGCCTCCGAGCTGCCGCTCGGCGGCCCGGGAGCGGCTGTCGTGACGGCATCCGATTCCTCCTCCTGGGGGGCCGTCGTCCCGGTCACGCTGGCCGCGGAGGTGCTCGACCGTTGCCGCGGCGTGCTCACCCCGGTACCGGATACGCTGCTCGCTCCGGCCGGGGCGGAGCCGCCACGGGTGGACACGTCCGACGGCGTGCTGGTCGCCCCGATCGAGAGCGAGACGTCGACGCCGGTCTCGGCGCTCGTCATGCTTGACAAGATCGAGGGGGAGTTCGGCGACGACGACCGTCTGCTCGCGGGGACGCTCGCCGCGCAGATCGGCGCTAGCCTGCACAACGCCACCGTGTACCGCAGGGAGCACGCGATCGCCGAGACGTTCCAGCAGGCGCTGCTCATGCAGCCGCCGCCGATCCCCGGCGTGGACGTCGGCGTCTGCTACCGGGCGGCGACCGAGGTCGCCCGCGTGGGCGGCGACTTCTACGACCTCGTGAGTCTTGGGCCGAACCGTATGATGGTCGTGGTCGGCGACGTCTGCGGCAAGGGGCTCGCGGCGGCGTCCCAGTCGGCCGTCGTCCGCTACATGCTCCGCGCGTACGCTCAGGAGGAACCTCCGGGACAGGCGCTGTCGCGCCTGAACGCGACGGTCCTGAACCAGCTTCCCGGACAGCCGTTCATCACCCTCGTCGTGGCGTACGTCGACGTCGCCCGTCACATGGTCGAGTACGCCGTCGCTGGACATCCTCGGCCGGCGGCGCTGAGCGGCCGCGAGGAGCTCACCCTGCCCTGGGAAGGGGGCGTGCCCATCGGCGTCTTCCGCGGCGCGGTGTACCCGACCCACCGTGTGGTCCTGCCGGAGGACTCGTGTGTCGTCCTCTACACCGACGGCCTCATCGAGGCGCGTCACGAGCGGGTCATGTTCGGCGAGGAGCGTCTGGTCGAGGCCGTGCGCGAGGGGCTGGAGCTGACGGCGCAGGAGCTGTCCGAGCACCTCCTCGAGGTCGTCAGACAGTACGCCGGCGGCGTCCTCGAAGACGACTGCGCCGCCGTCGTCGTGAAGCTGCCGTAGAGCGGCGGGGGATCAGGGGACGCGCGGGCGCGCGCGCCGGGCGCGAGCGGGGCGTCGACGGTGGAGGTGCGCGCCGCGCTGACAGTGAGGGCGGGGGCGCCGTGGGCGCCAGGCTCAGGCGCGGTGGACGACGGTCGTGACGGCGTCGGCGACGGCGAGGACGCGCGGGCGGCGGCCGAGGCTCGCCTCGGCCGCCGCCCGCGCGTCGGCCACCGTCGCAGGGGCCTCGAACCCCATCGCGCGCAGCGCCTCGGCGTCGATCCCGCGCGCGCCGACGACGGCGATCTGCGCGCGCTCAAGCACACGGGCGACGACGAAGGCGCGCTGGCCACCGGGGCCGAGCGGCTCGCGAAGGCCGCGCAGGACGAGCTCCGCCGGCGCCTCGGCGCCGGCGAGCAGAGCGGCGAAGTTGCGCTCGCCCGGGCCGTCGCCGGCTCCACGTGGCAGGTCCGCGCAGAGGACGATCGTCCCACTCTCGGCGAGGGCGGGGCGGCCCTGCAGGCCGATGTACGTGGCGGCGCGCGAGGCCTGGTAGAGGTTCTCGCTCTTGGGCACGGGGACGCCGGCGATGATGACGTCAAAGGTCTCGTCCACGGGCATGAGCCATGCGGCGCGGTAGGCGGCGGCGAGCGACTCGTGGACGCGGACCGGGTCGCCGGCCAGGAGGGTCACGGGGCGCCCCTGTTCGTCCACCACGACGTTGACTGCAAAGGCGAGTGGGGTGCGAGCGGCGACGTCGCGCAAGGTCTGCTGGAAGGGGTTGCCGTCGAGGCGCCCCAGCTCGACCCCCGGCGAAGCGATGAAGGCCGGGCGGTGCGTCCAGGCGATGGTCTCCTCGCCGGCGCACCCGATGGCGACGGCTTTCACGCCCCCGGAGAAGCCGGCGTAGAGGTGCGGTTCGACGACGCCGACGGCGATGACGAGCGCCGCCGCGGCGACGCGGTGGTGGACGCGCACCGGGGCGCCGCCCGGGGTGATGCCGAGGTCGGCGACCGGTCCGTCGATGCCCTGGGCGTCGAAGACGTCGATGCGGGCGGCGGCGCGCTCGCCGACGAGCGCGCGCCGTTCGGTTTCCGTCGTCGTGGCGTGAAGACCGCAGCCGACGGCGATCGCGATGCGGGCGTCGGGGACGCCGGCGGCGTTCAGCTCGGCGAGCAGACGGTCGACGACGAGCGGGGTGGGGCAGGGGCGCGAGGCGTCGGGCACGGCGAGCACTATCTCGCCGTGCCCGCCCCTCGCGCCCCTGCCGGTTCCGCCGTCAGCGGGCTGTGCCGCCGTGCGCGTCCACCACGGCGTGGTTGCAGCGCCGCCCGGCGGTGTCGCGGCCCCTCTCCGTCGCGCGTCACCCAACGCCTCGCGGGCCAGCTCGCCGAGAGGGCGCGAGGCCACCGGCTCGGCGAGGGCCCGGGCCACCGCCCGACCGGGATCGTCGACCGGCGTGAGGCGCGCCGGCGGTACGAACGCATCAGCGCCGGGCACCTCCAGGCGCCCGGCGCCGCAGAAGACCCACGCGTCGTCGCGCTGCGCCGCGGACCGGGCGTCCGCCTTCACGGGCGGTCGTCCGCCTCGGTCCGCCGGGCGGCGTCCGCCTCTTCTGCCGGGGTGACCTTCGCCCCTTCTGTCGGACCGTCGCCCGTCATCTCTTGCCGAGGCGTCGCTGCGCCCTCTCGCCGGGCGTCTGCCGCGGTGTCTTGCCGAGGCGTCGTTGCTCCCTCTCGCCGGGCGTCGCCCGTCCGGCGTCGGGCGGGTTGCGACGCGGAGCCGGTCCGCGGTCGGCGCTGCCCCCGCTTCGTCCGGGCAGCGCCGCTCCCGGGCTTCGTCCGGGCAGCGCCGCTCCCCGGCGGATGGTATCCGGCGCGCCTCGTCGGCGCGGGCGGCGGATACCAGAAGTAGGCGACGACCATGAGCACGGGACCCACCACGGGGATGACGCCGGCGAACAGGCCGACGAGCACCCAGTTGAACGTGCTGCGGTGGGTCTTGCGGGCGGTCAGGACGCCGAGCACGATGCAGACGACCGGCAAGACGGGCAGTTGCCACTGCAGCAGGTAGAAGACGTTCACGACGGACTCGAACGCGGAGTCGACGCTCAGTCCGACGACCGCGCTCGGAAGCATCGCGCTGAGAAGCGACTGGAGCGCCATCATGCGTCTCCGCCGTCGCCGTACTGCTCGCGGAGGCGGCGCACTGTCCTGCGCATCGCCTCGACGGCGTCCGCCGGGGCGAGCGGACGAGCCTCCCCGGCGAAGCGCAGGAGGTGATGGACGAGCCAAGGGTCGTCGAGGTACGGCTGGCGGACGACACAGGAGCCGTCCGGGAGCCGGTCGACAGGCTGCTCCTCCTCGACGTAGCGCGCTGCCCGGGGGCTGTACCAGACGGTCGCCGTCCGCGGCGCGTAGGCCTGCGACGAGGGGATCCCCTCACGGCGGTAGAGCTCGAGCTCGAGGTCCGGGCGTGGCGCGAAGGTCTCGTCACGGAGGACGGCGCGTTTGGTCGTCGCGACGCGGAAGACGCGCCGTCCCTGCGCGCGGCGACAGTAGCAGACGTAGTACCACTCGCCGCGGCTGCGCACCATGAGGTAGGGCTCGACCGTCCGCTCGGTGGTCTCGCCCGTCCCTTCGCTCCAGTACTCGATGTCGAGGAGGCGGCGGTCGCGGATGGCCGCGCTGACGGCGGCGAAGACGTCGTCTTGCGGGGGCAACTGTGCGCTCGCGGCTAAGGTCGGCGGACCGGCATAGCGCGCCGCGCGGAGCTTCTCGGCCGCGCTGGCGAGCGCCGCGCCCGAGGCGACCGGCGCCTGGCCGCCGACGAGCTCGATGGCGAGCAGCAGCGTGTCGGCCTGGAGCGGCGAGAGGCGGGCCGGGCGCGCGAAGGTCTCGCCGGCGAGGTCGCACCAGACCTCGATCGTGTCGCGGTCCTTGTACTGGGCGAAGAGGAGGGCGCCGTCGGCGCCGAAGTTGACGAGGTTGAGGAGGCGCACGTCGGCGCGCAGCTCCTCAGGCGTGAGGTCGAGGTCCTCGCACACGCGGCTGACAGGGAGCAGGCCCTCCCCGCTCTCGTCGCAGTGGCGCAGCAGGTAGGTGGCGAGGGCCGTGAGCCTGGTGAAACGGTCGACCTCGACGCGCCAGTCGTCGCCGGTGCGGCGCCGGCGGCGCGCCTTCGGCGCGGCGGCCGGCGCCGCACCGGCGAGGTCGGGCGGCGGCGCGGCGAGCAGGGCGTCGAGCCGGTCCAGCTGCGCCCTGAGCTCGGTGCGCAGCTCTTCGGGCCCTTCGAGCGTGGCGTACTCGCCGAGGCCCAGGACCCAGGCGAGGATCTCCGGCGCCGAGGAGTAGGCGGTGGTGAAGCGGATATCGTTGTCATCCAGTCGCTCGATCGTACCGCAGCGGGCGTAGTGCGCCTGGACCCACCAGGCCATGTCGGCAGCCACGCGGATGCAAGCCTCGCCGACGGCGGCGCCGAGGCGCCACGGAGGGCGGTCGCGGTAGGCGGCGAGGTCGAAGTCCTCCGGAAGGGAGAAGTCGTGCGGGGCGCGCGTCGCGTAGGTCACGCGCGAGCGGATGCGCGACAGGCGGAAAGTGCGCACCGCCTGCCGCAGGTGGCAGAAGCCGATGAGGTACCACTCGTCGCCGACCAGTTGGAGGCCGTAGGGGTCGACCGTGCGCTCGCGTTCCTCGTCGCGGCCGATCGCGTAGTAGCGGAAGACGACCGTCTTGCGCTCGGCGATGGCCGCCTGCAGCTTGGGCAGGACGGCGGCGCCGGGACCGGGCTCAGCAACGACGGCGAGCCCCGCCGCCCCGGCCTCCGGCGCCGCCCCGGCTTCCGGCGCCGCCGCGGGCCCCGGCGCCGCCCCGGGCCCCGTCGCCGCCCCGGGCTCCGGGGCCGCCGCGGCCCCCGGCGCTGAAGCCTCTTGCAGTAGTTCCGGGCGGCCCTGCATGAGACTCACGAGGGCGAGGCGCAGCGGCTTCGAGTAGGCGAAGCGGTCCTGCAGTACGGCGAGACAGGCGGCGAGGGCGGTGAGTTCCTCGCGGGTCAGGTGGACGGGCGGCAGGTAGTAGGCGCTCGCCGGCAGGCGGTAGACCTCACCCCTCGTCTCGGGATCCTCGCCGGCGACGATCGGGATGCCCAGCTTGCCGAGCTCGTCGCGGTCTTCGTAGAAGCGCCGCTTGAAGGCGTCGTCCGACATCCGCGGGTAGCCCTCGACGCTCCGGCGGATCTGCTCGGTCGTCACCGGCCGACCGCCACGCGAGAGCAGCAGGGCGACCAGCGAGAGCCGCCGGATCAGCTTGTCGGCGTCCTTGGAGAAGCCTTCTTCGCGGGGCGGGCCGTCGCTCGTCAAGCGCGCGTCTCCTCGTGACGATGCCGGGCGGGGCCGCCGCGAAGCGGCGGCCCCGCCCGCAGATTCTACGCGAGCCGGGTCCCCGGGGCGACGCCGGCCGCGCGAGTCTCAGCCCGTCACCTGACGACGATCTTGAGCCAGCGGCTCATGCTGCCCACGTGGTTGGCGCCGTACCCTGTCTTCGCAACGTACTTCTTGCTTCCGCCGAAGGCGACGTTCCAGTAGTACGTGCCGCGCTTCGTCGGCGTCCACGTCCATACGGCCTTCGAGCCGGCGCCGAGGTCCTTCGTCTTCTTCGTCGTGACGTTGGTGAACCAGATGTTCGTGCCCCACTGGGTCGTCATGACGTTGCGCGTGCCGGTCTGGAACTTGACCGCGTAGCCTGCGTGATCGGGGGCCACCCTGGCCGTGAACGTCACCGACCCGCCGCGCTTCACCGTGGTGCGGTTGGCGGCGATGGTCACGGTGGGGACGAGCGCCTGGTAGAGCATCAGGCCCCCAGGGCTTGTCGCGCCCCGCGGGTCGCACCAGACGACCCGGTATCCGCCCGGTGCGGCGCTGATCGCAGGCTTGTCCTGCGCGAGGTGCCTGTCGTAGACGGGGCTTCCGACGGTGCAGACGCCGACGATCTGGCCGATCGACGACGTGTAGAAGAACACGTCCGCGTCGCCGCTGGTCGTCCCGCCGTGTCCTTGGGTGAACGCGTAAGCGCTGCCCTCGACGTCGAACACCCAGGGGTTGTTGAGGAAGGTCACGACCTTCATCGTGCCGCCGACCGCCTTGGCGACCGGCTCCATGCCACTTCCGGGGTAGTCGGCCGAGCGCAGCCAGGCGGCGCCGGCACCGGTGGCGCGGAGGCAGGTGGCATCGAACCCCGAGCCCGGTTCCTCTTGGTAGAACCGCGTCACATTGGGGCTCGCCGGAGAAAGATCGAGGCGGCTGATCGAGGTCTCCTGCAGCAACGGGTCTTCTGTCGCCGAGTCGAGCCAGAAGATGCCCTTGGCGCCGACGTCGGGCTGGAACTGGGAACCAGTCATGCCTGGGTCAGCCAGCGTGCCGGCCGCCGTCGGGTCGAATTCGCTGTCCTTGTAGTCCGGCGTGCCGTCTCCGTCGGCGTCGCGCGTGAGGTCCAGCCAGTGCACGGCGGCGATGCCCTCGGGGCGGTTCACCGAGGGGCTCTCACTCCAGGCGACGACGACGTGGTCTTTGCCGGCGACGCGAGTGACACCGATAGAGGGGTTACCGGCGTCGCGTCCGTAGGGGCGATCGATGAGCTTCTTGGGAAAGCCCGCCGCGGCGACGCCGTTCTTCTGTCCCTCCCAGAGGTAGAGGTCGTACTCGCTGTCACCGTCGTTCTGAGTCCAGACGATGCGCACGACGGCGCCCCGGGTGAGAACGCAGGGCTCAAGCTGGTCATGGCCCAGGACCACGTCCACCGGCCATGCGCCGGCAGGCGCTGCTCCTGCGTCACAGGCGTATACCCTCTGCGTCATGCCGGGCGGCGTGGCGCAGAAAACCACGACCCGGCCGCTGACCTTAGGAAAGTCCTGCGGATACGCGGCGACGGGATCGGTGTCCGGCAGCAGTCGTCGGCCGTCGGCGCCGAACGCCGGGGCGGCGAACAGCAGGAGCACGAGCGCGGCGACGAGCGACAGGGACGCAAGTGCCGCGACGGGCGACAGGGACGCAAGTGCGGCGACGGGCATGGACGTACGTGACGCGATGGTGTGGCTGCGCATGGCGCCTCCCCCCTTGGTGACCTCGACCGGGGGGGTGCGCCCCATCTGGACGTGGTCTGGCCGCCGCCCCCCGGCCTCCTGGTCGGAGTGTACCACCGGTGCGGCGGCGCGCTGGGGCGAGGCGTCGACAAAGGGGGCGACGGGGGCGGCGGGGGCGGCGGGGGCGGAGGCGCAGCCTCCGCCCCCGCCGCCCCCGCCGCCGCGTTCAACGCTATGCGGTCTCTTCGCCGGCCGCCTGGATGATGGCGTCGAACTCGCGCCCGAGGTCGTCGGGGAACGGCTCGGGCTCGGCGGCGAGGACCTCGCGCACCCGGTCGGCCGCCTTGTCGATGACACCGCGACGACCGGCCTGGACCCAGGCGTCGTAGCTGCCGGTCTCGCCCAGGCGCGCCTGCCAGAGTTCGCGCACGTGAGCGCGCGTGTGCCGGTCGAAGAGGTAGTCGCCGCCGAAGCCCATGCGCTTGATGAGGTCGACGGCGAGGGACTCGTCGTCGACGCGCACGCCGCGGAGGATGCGGCGCACCATGCCGAACACCTCGTCGTCGATGACGATGTTCTCAAGGCAGAGGATGCGCGAGCCGTCGAGCAGGCCTGTGCCGAAGGTGAGGTCGGCGCCGTCGGCGTAGGCCATGAACATCGCCAGGGCGTTCTCGTAGGCTGACTGCGCTCCCGGCTCCTTGGCCGTGGTCGCCCCGGCGCCGAACCACGCCGGCATGCCGTAGAAGTCGGCCATGTGACCCTGGACCGAGCGCAGCAGGATGGCCTCGGGCGAGTTGCTCGCGTAGGCGCCGCTGTTCATGTCCATGGCCGTCGGCCCGCCGCCGTGGATGACCTTGGCGCCGGGATGGGCGAGCTGCACGAGGACGGTGGCGCCGACGAGTTCGGCGTTGTTGACGACGGCGGCGCCGGCGATCGTGACCGGAGCCGTGGCGCCGAGGATCGGCATCGGGTAGAAGCTGATGGGGATGCCGGCCTCGGCGAGCGTCAGGGCGAGGTCCATGCCGAAGCGCTCCTGGTGGAGCGGCGACACGGTGCAGATGATGGCCGTGAAGGGCGGCCGCCGGCGCAGCTCGTCGCGGCCGCCGGCCAGCGCCTCGGCCATGCGCAGCAGGCTGCGCGCCTCGCGGTCCTCCTTGATGGAGACGACGATCGTGTGCTTGCTCGAGTTGCGCACGCAGGCGTCGAACTCATGCAGGACGCGGGTCTCGGCGGGGCAGTCCTGGGCCGAGACGATCGCCGAGGTGGCGGAGACGTTGTCGAGGGCCTGGACGACCCGGGCCGTGTCGACGAGGTCGCTCTTGCGCGACGGGCGCACGGTGCCGTCGAGCTCGCGGCGGAACACGCCGCAGCCGTCCGAGCTGAGGTAGACGTGCTCGCCGTCCAGGGTGAGGTCGTCCGCCGGCGTACGGCCGCCGAGGACGAAGGACGCGGGCAGCGTGGCGAGGGCCTGCTCGACGAGGGCCGGTGGCAGCTTGGCGACGGTCGTCTCGCGGTCGACGGCGGCGCCATGGGCCGCGAGGATGTCGAGGGCCTTCTGCGAGTGATACGTCATGCCGGTGTCGGCGAGGACGTCGAGCGTGGCTTCGTGGATGCGACGCACCTCGTCGCCGTCGAGCAGTTCGAGCTTGACGCGGCGGCCGACGAAGGCGGGGTCGGGCGACGCGCTGGCGGGTGTGCCGGGCCGGTTCGAAGTCTGCCCTGTATGCTGGCTGTCTGCTGTCTGCGTCATCGGCAGCTCCTTTCAGCGCGCGGTCGCCTCGGCCGCGGAGATGATCGAATCCAGCTCGCGGCCGAGGTCGTCCGGGAAGGGAACGGCCGGGGCGGCGAGGATCTCATCGACGCGCGCGCGGGCGCGCGCCGCGGTGGAGGGCGCGCCGGCGGCGCGCCAGGCTTCGTACGAGCGCGTCTCGCCGAGGCGCGCCCGCCACAGGTCACGCGCGCCCGCGCGCGTCTGCCGCTCCCGCAGGTACCGCCCCTCGAAGCCCATTCCCTTGATGAGGTCGACGGTGAGGCTCTCGTCGTCGACCGTCACGCCGCGCAGGAGATGCGTCACCATGCCGAAGACCTCGTCGTCGATGACGAGCAGTTCGGGGGCGAAGATCTGCGAGCCGTCGAGGAGACCGCTGCCGAAGATGAAGTCGGCGCCGGCGAGGAACTCGGTGAGCATCGTGAGCGTGTTCTCCCAGGCGGCCCGGGCGTCGGGCTCCTTAGCCTTGGTGCCGCCGTAGCCGAGGCCGGCCGGCAGCCCGTAGAAGGCCGCCATCTGCGCTTGGACGCAGCGCAGCAGCATCGGCTCCGGTCCGGCGGCGAAGTACGAGCCGGTGCGCATGTCCAGAGCGGTCGGTCCTCCGGCGTGGATGATGGGCGCGCCGGGGAAGGCGAGCTGCACGGCGACGACGGCGGCGACGATCTCGGCGTTGTTCACGACCGCCGTGCCCGCCGGTGTCACCGGCGCCGTGGCGCCGAGGATCGGCATCGGGTAGAGCATGAACGGGATGCCGGCCTCGGCCAGGGTGAAGGCGAGGTCCATGCCGAAGCGCTCCTGGTGGAGCGGCGAGACGGTGCAGAGGATGCAGGTGAACAGCGGCCGCTCGCGGAGCTCGCGGCTGCCGCCGGCGACCGCCTCGCCCATACGGATCAGCCAACGGGCCTCGTCCTCGTCGTGGACGGAGACGACGACGGCGTGCTTGCTCGAGCCGCGCAGGCAGGCGTCGAGTTCGTGCAGGACGCGGGACTGCTCGGGCTTGTCCTGGGCGGAGACGATCGCCGCCGTGGCGCCGAAGCCGTCGAGGCCATGCGCGAGGCGGGCGGCGCGGAACACGTCGTCCCTCGTCGAGCGCCTCACCGCGCCGCCCGCCTCGCGCACCGAGACGGCGCAGCCGTCGACCGTCAGGTAGGCATGCTCGCCGTCGATGGGGAGGTCGTAGAACGGGTCACGGGCGCCGAGCGTGAGGCGGCGCGGGATGGTGGCGACGGCGCGCTCGACCAGCTCGGGCGGCAACTTGGCGACGGTCGTTTCGCGGTCGACCGTCGCCCCGTTCGCCGCGAGCACGTCGAGCGCCCGCTGCGAATAGTAGGTGCAGCCGGTCGTCGAGAGGACGTCGAGCGTGGCCTCGTGGATGCGCCGCACGTCATCCTCGCTCACGACGCGCAGTGGCCGCTGCCGGCGGCCGACGGACCGGGTCTCGGCGTAGGTCATCGCGCACCTCCTCGTCTGGTCGTGGGGGCCTGTAGCGGCCGCCAGGACATGGAGCGCGGCCGCTCTGGGTGGGGCGCCCTCGCTGCCGGCCCCGACGGGCCTCCGAGCTCGGGCGCCGACGAGGAGGTATTAGAAGTCGTGCAGCTTGCCGCCCGAGAAGGCGGTCGTACGGAGGTCGGCCCGACTGATGCCGGTCGCAAGCTCGGTACTGCCCATGTCCATGCCATCGATCATGAGTTCCCCTGGTCCGCGTCGCCGGCCGCCTGCAGTATACGTGGCCGTCACTGTCGGCGTCATGGGGTGAACGACCCTCCCAGCAGTTCCCGCCGCACGCATCGGCTCGCCCAGGCGACTGCTACGGCGACATAGTCTGCCCTGAACTCGAGCTCGTCGCCGACCTCGACCGGAGGATCGGCGTCGGTGACGTCGACCACGGTGTGGTCGGAGCTTGCGCCGACGATGGTCACGCCGGACCGCGTGGGGTGGAGCCACTCCACGTTGACGTCGATCTCGCCCATCGCCAAGACCGCCCGCCGGCGGATCCCGAGATCGGGCCACGTCCGCGTGCGCAGGAACGCGTCCGGACCGGTCTCGCCGGCGGGCGCGGACGGCTTGTCGGCCACCTCGATGGCCTCGGCGTAGACCTTGAACGTGTCCGTGTGGCCGCCGGGCAGGGGCACGTCCGCGATGCTGTCCCTGCCGAACAGGATGCCCTCGCCGACGCGCAGGTGGTCGATGCGCGGCGGCAGGAGACCCTGGTCCACGAACCTGAGGCAGGTCGTGTGTCCGCCGCTGACGATGGGGAAGCGCTGCCCGAGCGACTTCTCGAGGCTCTCGACGAACGCGGCGAACTCGCCCAGGTTCTGCGGGGTCGGGAGGACGCCGCACAGGCAGTTGAGGTTGCAGGCGACCCCGGCGAGCTCGATGCCGGGCAGATCGAGCGCGAGGCGGCATACCGCCTCGGCATCGTCCGGCATGACGCCCTCGCGGCGGTCGCCCCATTCGACGATCACGACGACGCCGTGGGTCTTGCCCTGGCGGACAGCGGCCGTGGAGAGGGCGCGCAGGACGCCGGGGTCCGAGACCAGGCTCTGCGTGGCCAGGGCGACGACGTCCTCGACTTCGCTGGGGGCGGGCAGGCGGAGCAGCAGCACGTCGCAGTCGATCCCGGCGTCGCGCATGCGCCGGACGTTGTCGAGACGCGAGTCCGCGATCGTCGTCACGCCGCCGGCGAGGATCGCGCGCACGATACCGGGGTCGCCGCATACGGACTTCGTGACCGCCGCGACGGAGACGCCGTGCCGCGCGCAGAGCTCCACTGCGGCGCGGGCATTGACGGCGATCTTGTCGAGGTCGGCGACGATCCGCATATCGAGAAACCCTAGTGACCGGGGCAGGGCGGCGCAAACGCGGTCATGGTCGGGCGGCTCCGGGGGGCGACGTATACTGGGCTCCCGGTCGCTCCAGGGAGGTGACGCGCAGTGGACAGTCGTGGCCCGCATCTCGGGACCCGCGAGGGTCATCTGACGTTCGACGACATCGACCTCGCGGCCCTCGCCGGGCGTCTGCAGACGCCGTTCTTCGTCTTCAGCGGCGGCCGCATCGCGGAGAACGTCGCCACGTTACGCGACGCCTTCCAGAGTCGTCACCCGAACACCGAGGTCTTCTTCGCCAGTAAGGCTTGCAGCGCGCTGTGGGTTCTCGAGCAGGTGAAGAAGGCGGGCATCAACGTCGAGGTCAATTCCGGCGGCGAGCTGTGGAAGGCGTTGCGCGCGGGGTTCACCGGAAGGCAGATCGTGTTCAACGGCGTGGCCAAGACGCGAGCCGAGATCGAACAGGCGGTGACGGCGGGCATCCGTGCCATCGTCGTCGACTCCTTGTGCGAGCTGGAGCGCGTGAACGAGGTGTCTGTCGCGCTCGGGCGTGAGGCCGACGTGGCCCTGCGCATCGACGTACGCGTCCAGACCGAGACGCACCCGGGGATGCGCACCGCGCATGGCGGCAAGTTCGGCGTGGACCTCATCGACGTCGCCGAGCTCTTCGACCAGGCCTGCCGTCTCGACGGCCTCTGGGTGCGCGGTCTGCACCTGCACATCGGTTCGCAGATCACCAGCGTGGAGCCCTACGCACGGGCGGTCGAGAAGGCGCTCGACCTGGTCGAACAGGTCGAGGCCGCCTGTGGCCGGCCGCTCGAGTTCCTCGACATCGGCGGGGGCTACCCGGTGCCGTACGTCGATACAGCGGACGCCTACGACGCCACCGACTACTTCTGCGCGATCACGACGCCGCATGACTACGCCGAGGCGATCTGCGCGCTCGTCAACGACCGGCGGCCGGACCTCGCGCTGTTCATCGAACCCGGCCGTTATGTGGTGTCGGACGCCGCCGTTGTCGTGGCTCATGTGGAGGCGGAGAAGACGAAACGCCTCCTTGACGCCTCCGACCACCCCGTGGGTGAGGAGCACTGGCTGCTGCTGGACACCGGTTACAACACCATCATCGAGCACACCCTCGCCGAATGGCACTTCCGCGCCATCGTGGCGAACCGCGCCGACGAGCCGGCGGACGCGTCGTTCCGCCTCGGAGGGCCGCTGTGCGACAGCGGCGACGTGTACGTCGGCGACCTCGGTACGCCGTACCGCCGTCTGTCGGCCAGGACCGGCGTGGGCGACGTAATCGTCTTCCGTGATGTCGGAGCCTACTCGCTCGACACGATGACCCAGTACAACGGCCGGCCCCGTGCCGGCGCCTACGCCGTCGAGGACGGCCGGCTGGTGATCATCCGGCGGCCCGAGACGTACGAGGACCTCGTCTCCCACGACGTGTGGCCGGCCGAGCCGGTCTGAACGGCGCGGGAGCTCGGGGGCCGGAGGAGTCGGGCGCCGGGGCTGTTGATGCTCGCCGGTCGTGATGCCAGGCGGGCGGGGCGGCCAGCCGTGTGGCCGGCCGCCCCGCCGTCCGTCGGACAGGGCGTCGGGTGACGGGAGCAGTGCCGCGCGCTTCTGGCACACGCACCGCTGAACGGGCCCATGTGGCGGATGCACCGCTGCAGGCGCCCGTGTGGCCCACGCACCCTCGTCCATGCCCTGCGACGGACGCAAGACTGGTCAGTAGAGCCAGGCGGCGCGCACGTGGCCGAACCGGTAGCGCGTCGAGGCCGTGCCGAGCTTCCAGAAGTGATGGTAGTGATCGGTGGTGTGGGCGTCGATGACCTTTTGGCCGGCGCTGTTGGTGCCGGCGAGCATGGCGACGTGGTCCCAACTGCCGTCCCCGGTCCAGTCGTAGTAGATGACGTCTCCGCGATTGACGCCGGAGATGGACGAGACCCAGTCGATGCGCGTACCGACCCAGAAGGCGATCTGCTTACTGCACGAGATCCAGCTCCAACTGTACTCGTCGTCGGACGGTGAGCTCGTGCCCTGCTTGTCGTACCACCAGCCGATGGTCCAGGCGCCGGGTGCCATCGGCATGTGACCGGCCCATGCGCCCTGGGAGGCGAAATTGCAGCAGTCGGCCGAGAACCGTCTGTATGTCTTGTTGTAGTCGAGCGCGTACCTGTCGACGTAAGCCTTGGCCGCGTCGCGGTCATAGACGACCCGTTCGATGTACCCCTTGACCCGGTCTGATGTTGGTCTTGCGGCCAGAGGCGGCGGACCGTCGGGACACGTGCCGGGTACGAGCGACCCGCCGCGCGGCGCTGTGATGGCCTCGACGCGGCGCGCAGCGGCGCGCACTGTCGACGCGGGCATGCCGGCGCGCTCGAGGGTGGCCGGAAGCTCGACGTCGTTGGACTGGTCGGCCGTGACCTTCCAGGCGCCGTCGACAAGGGCGAGGGTGAGCTGGTGGTCGACGCCGCTCGCCTCGATGCTCTTCCCGCCCCGCGCGTGCCACATGATGGTGGTGACCACGTGCGCCGTGACGCTCGCCGTGACGCCGGCGGCGTCGATGTCGCTCGACAGCACGGTGACCTCGCTGGTGACTTCGTCGATGGCGTGACCGAGGTCGGCTTGACGCAGCGCCGTGCCGCGCGCGAAGGAGGCTTCGCGCGCCGCCAGGGCGCTGCCGGGGACGACGCAAGGCGCGATGACCGCGGCAGGCTGGCGGCTCGTGATGGCGGCCGTGCGCGCTTGGAGGTAGGCGGTCGCGGCATCATCCGGGCCGCTCGTCGCAGCCGCCGCCGGTGCCGCCAGCAGGCCGGTTAGCGTCGTCGTGACGAAGGCCAAGAACACTCCCGCCTTGAGTCTCGGACGCAGGTTCATAGGGACCCCTTTCGGTCGGGTTATGGGCTAGTTGTCACGGCTGTGATCAGCCAGCCCCCCGTGGTCCCATCCCTCCCGAGTGTGAAGAACAAGGTGTTGACGCCCTTATGCAGCGGACTCGGACCGCGCACCGTGGCGCGCAGATCGGCGAGCAGTACGACGTCGCCTGTCTGGCGTGCCTCCTGGACGCGGGCCGAGACGAGTCGCAGGCGGGTGATCTGCCGCAACTCGCGCCGCGGCCACACCCAGGCGCCGGCCAGCAGCTTCTCGGCGGCCCGCAGGCGATGGGCGCTGACGAGGTCGCACAAGTGCTTGACGGTGCGCACGGCCTCGAGGGCGTCGGCGTCGGCGGGCGCGCCGTCGCCGGGTGCCAGGCTCGCCGACGATCCGCCTGGAGCGACGCTCGGCGACGACAAGCCGGGAATGGCGCTCGCCGATGCGTCGCCGGGGGCGGCGGTCGCGCCGTCGGAGCCCGTCGGGCTCGCGCCGTCGCCGCAGCCGCTCTGCCAGGCGAGCATGGCTGCCGCAACGGTGGCCGTGGCGAGCAGGGTGATGAGGCGACGCGACAACATGGCGCGATTCTCCTCGCTCCGAGCGCACAAGAAAAGGGTGACGATCATGGCTCGCGGGTGACATTTCCCGGCAGAGGGGGTGACGATCGACGGGCGAGCTCCGCCGGGACCTTCGTGGCCGACGCCTCAGGAGCGTCGTGACGCGCGGGAGCCCCGCGTGCGAGAATCGGCGCGACCCATGGGCCCGCGCGCCGACAGTCCAGCGTCCCCCGTGCTCGAGGCGGCTGTGCTCGCCTCGGGCGAAACGTCAGCCGAGGCGGCCGCGCTCGCTTCGGCCGACCCGTCGGCCGGGGCGGCGGCCGCCGAAGGGACCGCTCCGGAAGCGGCGGCCGCCGAAGGAACGCGCCCCGGGCCCGCGGCGGCGTCCGCAGGCCGGTGGGCCGAGGCCCGCCGCGACGTCGTGCGTGGGCTCAAGACCGGACTGGCGACGTTCTGGCAGCTCGCGCGCTTCATGGTCCCCGCGTACTTCCTCGCTCTTGTCCTGGAACGCGTCGGGGCGATCGAGGCGCTGGCAGGCGCGGCCTCGCCGGTCATGTCCCTGCTGGGACTGCCCGGCGAAGCCGCGCTCCCCCTCGTCATCGGCTACATCCTCAACATCTACGCCGCGGTCGGGGCGATGCAGGCCCTGTCGCTGAGCGCCAGCCAGGTCACCGTGCTCGCGATCGCCATCCTCATCGGGCACAACCTGCTGGTCGAGGGCGCCGTCCTTCAGCGGGCGGGGAGCAACGGGTTCGCGTTCGGCGTGCTGCGGGCGGTGGCGGGGCTCGCGGCGGCCGCCCTCGCGAACCTGCTCATGGGGGCGTTTTGAACGTGGGCGACCTGCTGCGCGAGTTCCTGAGCGGCTCGGTGGACCTCCTGCTCACGGTCTTCGTGATCGTCGTGCCCATCATGGTCGTCCTGGAGCTCTTCGAGGGGACCCGACCGTACCGTCGTGCGGTGCGCTGGTTCTCGCGTCTCGTGGGGCGCTGGCTGGGCCTGCGCGAGGAGGCGGCGGCGCCGACGCTGGTCGGCTTCCTGTTCGGGCTCGCCTACGCCGGCGGGGTGATCGTCCGCGACACCGAGCGTCACGACCTCGGGCGCCGCCAGGTCTTCCTCATGAGCGTGTTCCTGAGCATGGTGCACGCCATCTTCGAGGACTCGCTGATCTTCATCGCCCTGGGCGCGAGCATCTTCTGGATCGTCGTCTACCGGACGCTGTTCGCGGCCCTCGTCACCCTCACGTTGGGTGCGGTCGCGACGGCGCTGGTGCGTCGCCACAGGGAGCGCGCGCCGATCAGCCCGCGGTCGGGGCGGCGACGGGGCGAACGGTGAGGGCTCGAGCGTTGACCGTGGCCGCGCGATGAGGAAGGGTTCGTCGATGAGGAAAGCTCCGTCGAGGACGAGAGCTCGGTCATTCGGAAAGGTCGGCCGATGAGGCGAGGTCCATCTGTGACCCGGAAAGAGAGGAGGCCGCGCGGTGCGGGCCATCGGGCCCGCCGCGCGCGGCCGATGGAGGGAGACCCGCGATGACGATCGTGCGCAACATCACCGAGCTCATCGGCCGGACGCCGCTCGTGCGCCTGAACCACATCTCGGACCGGACGGGGGCCGAGGTGCTCGGCAAGCTCGAGGCGGCCAACCCCGGCGGCAGCGTGAAGGACCGCATCGGACTGGCGATGATCGATGCGGCCGAGAGGGAGGGCTTCATCGCGCCCGGTCGTACGACGATCGTCGAACCGACGAGCGGCAACACCGGCATCGCGCTGGCGATGGTGGCCGCGGCGAGGGGCTACGACGTCATCCTGACGATGCCCGAGACCATGAGCCGGGAGCGTCGCGACCTCCTCAAGGCGTACGGCGCGCGCCTGGTGCTGACGCCTGGCCGTGAGGGCATGAGCGGCGCCGTCGCGCGCGCCGTCGAGGTCGCCGGCGAGCTCCTCGATGCGTTCGTCCCGCAACAGTTCGAGAACGCCGCCAATCCGGACGCCCACTACCGTACGACCGGGCCGGAGATCTGGGAGGCGACGGGGGGGACGGTCGACGTCTTCGTCGCCGGCGTGGGGACCGGGGGGACCATCACCGGCGTGGGGCGCTTCCTGCGCGAGAAGAAGCCGGGGGTGCGGCTCGTCGCCGTCGAGCCCGCCGACTCGCCGGTGCTCTCCGGGGGCGAGCCTGGTCCGCACGCCATCCAGGGCATCGGCGCGGGCTTCGTCCCCAAGGTCCTGGACGCGGGACTCGTCGACGAGGTCCTCAAGGCTGACGCGGACGAGGCCTTCGCCGCGGCCCGCGCCCTGGCGCGCGACGAAGGCATCCTCGCCGGGATCTCGTCGGGCGCCAACGTGTGGGCCGCGGCCCAGGTCGCGGAGCGAGCGGAGAGCCGCGGCGCGACGATCGTCACCGTCCTCTGCGACACCGGTGAGCGCTACCTTTCGACGCCGCTCTTCAGCGACCCGGCGGAGACGGACTCGTGAGTCTCAGCAACGGTGACAGGGAGCGCTACGCGCGGCAACTGGTCATCCCGGAGATCGGCGAGGAGGGGCAGGAGAAGCTCGCCGCGGCCTCCGTCCTCGTGGTCGGCGCCGGCGGTCTCGGCTCGCCCGTCCTGCTCTACCTGGCCGCCGCCGGGGTCGGCCGCCTGGGGATCGTCGACGACGACGTCGTCGAGCTGTCGAACCTGCAGCGCCAACTCATCCATTCGACCGCCGACCTCGGACGGCCCAAGGTCGACAGCGCCTTCGACAAGCTGCGCGCGCTGAACCCCGACGTCGCTCTCGAGCGTCATCAGACCCGCTTCACGGCGGCGACCGCCGAGGAGCTGCTTGCCGACTACGATGTCATCGTGACCGCGGTCGACGACCTGCCGTCGCGCTTCCTCCTGAACGACGCCTGCGTCCTGCTGCGCAAGACCCTGGTCGAGGGCGCCATCCTGCGCTTCACCGGCCTCGCCATGACGATCAGGGGAGGGGAGACGGCGTGCTACCGCTGCGTGTTCCCCGAGGCGCCGGCGCCCGAGGCGGTGGTCAGTGCGGCGGAGGCCGGGGTGTTCGGTCCGGTGGCGGGGATCATCGGCTGCATCCAGGCGAGCGAGGTGATCAAGGTCGTGACGGGCGCGGGCCGGCCCCTCTACGACCGTCTGCTGAACGTCGACGCCGCCGCGATGACGTGCGCCGAGATCGAGCTCAGCCGCGAGTCCGCCTGTCCCGTCTGCGGCAGCGCGCCGTCGATCACGAGCATCGCCGAGGCCGGTCGCCGGACGGGGTCCTGATGGCGGCGCCTGCGCGCCCACTCGAGCGCCTCGTCGCCGACCGTCTGCGCGGCGTGAGCTCGGCCTGCGTGGCCTCGTCGGGCGGCGTCGACTCGAGCGTCGTGCTGGCCGTCGCCGCTCGCGCCCTGGGGGCAGAGAACGTCGTCGCCGTGACGGCCGTCGCCCCAGTGATGATCCCCGGGGAAGACGAGGCGGCGGCGCGCCTGGCCGGAGAGCTCGGCGTCGCCCACGTCCGGGTGGCTGTGCCCCTGCTCGACGAGCCGGCCTTCGTCGCCAACGGGCGCGACCGCTGCTACGTGTGCAAAGGCATGGTGCTGGACGCCGTGCGCGCGGTCGCCGCGGAGCGCGGCTGCGACGCCGTCGTCGACGGCGCGAACCGCGACGACCTCGGCGACGTGCGGCCGGGCATACGGGCCGCGGACGAGCGCGGCGTCCGCCACCCGCTGGTCGAAGCCGGCCTCGGCAAGGAGGACGTGCGCGGTCTGGCGCGCGACCTCGGCCTGGCGGTCTGGGACGCGCCGGCGCAGGCCTGCCTCGCCTCGCGCATCCCCTACGGGGAGCGCATCAGCGACGAGGCGCTGCGCCGCATCGCTGCCGCGGAAGGGGCCCTTCACGAGCTCGGCTTCCGCGCTTGCCGGGTGCGCGCTCACGGGCGGCTCGCCCGGGTCGAGGTGCCGGCGGCCGAGATCGGGCGCGCCGGCGGCGCGCGGCGCGAAGAGATCGCGCGCCGCTTGCGCGCCCTGGGCTTCACCTGGGTCGCGCTCGACCTCGACGGTCTCCGCACGGGCAGCCTGAACGAGGCGCCGCCCGCGGACCGGCCGAACGAGGCGCCGCGCACAGGGAGCCTGAGCGAGGCGCCGCTCACGGAGGGATCGGACGCGACGCCTCACAAGGCGTCGGACGCGGGCGGCCCGCCGGGCGGCGCCGCGGCTCCGCCGGGCGCCGCCCACGTGGTACCGTAAAGCGTTCGACGCGGCGTCGCACGGGCGGCGTCGGCGAGCGTCGTCGACGAAGAGGACATGACGATGGTGCGGAAGTTGTTGAGCATCGGCGCCGCGGCCGCCGCGGGCAGCCTCTTCCTGCTGCGCGGCGCGAGCGGGCGCCGCGCCGTCGACGTGGCGGTCGAGGAGATCCGCGACGACGTCCGCGCCGTCAAGCAGCGCGATCCTGCCGCGACCAGCACGATCGAGATCCTGACCTCGTATTCGGGGCTGCACGCGCTCTGGCTCCACCGCCTCGCCCACCGCCTCCATGGCATGGGCCTCCACCTGCTCTCCCGTTGGGTGTCGCAGTTCAACCGGATGCTGACCCAGGTCGAGATCCATCCAGCGGCGAAGATCGGCAAAGGTCTCTTCATCGACCACGGGTCGGGCGTCGTGATCGGCGAGACGACCGAGATCGGCGACGACGTCACCCTGTACCAGGGCGTGACCCTGGGCGGCACCGGCAAAGAGACCGGCAAGCGGCACCCCACGGTCGGCGACAACGTCATCGTCGGCGCCGGGGCGAAGGTCCTCGGCTCGGTCACTGTGGGCGACAACGCCAAGATCGGCGCCGGCAGCGTCGTCGTCCTCGACGTACCCAGGGACTCGACCGTCGTCGGCAATCCCGGACGACCGGTGCTGATCGAAGGACAGAAGGTGGGCATACCGGACATCGACTACCGTCACCTGCCCGATCCCGTGGCCGAGGCCGTCAAGTGTCTCGTGGCGCGCATCGTCGAGATGGAGAAGGAGCTGGACGAGTTGCGTCCCGAACACGCGGGCAAACGGCGCGCGGCGGTGGCCGAGACGCGCAAGAAGCTCCACGACCTGCTGCAGTTCGAAGACGGTCTCGGTATCTGACCGATGATCGCGGACCAGTGAGGAGGACGAGATGGCGAAGGCGAAGGGCGAGGGGCGGCTGGTCAAGGTCGACGAACTTCCGCGCCGTACGCGCCAGAGCAAGTATGGGCGCGTCATCGACGAGTTCATGGCCGGGGACATGGCGTACGCGCGCTACGAATCGAACGGCAGGCCGGACGCCGTGGCCACCTCGCTGCGCGCCGCGGCGCGGCGCCGCGGCGCGCCCGTCAAGGTCACGGTCATCGGTGGCGAGGTCTATCTGGCCAGGATCTGAGGCGGCGGCCGGCGTCGGAGGGGTCTGTCCGGCCGGGATCTGAACGAACGGTCGGCGGCATGGTCTGCCCCCTGGGGACGGTCTGCGGCCGCGTATGGGTATGCTACGATTGAAGCCTCGCAGCGAGCCGTGAACGGAGCGTGATCACCCCATGAGCCAGATCAGGCGTCTCGTCCTCGACGTCTTGAAGCCTCACCAGCCGACGATGCTCACCCTGGCCGACAAGCTCGGCGACCTCGAGGGTGTGCACGGCGTCGACATCACCTTGTTCGAGATCGACAACAAGGTCGAGAACATCAAGATCACGCTCGAGGGTGACGACATCGACTTTCAGGACGTCGCCGAGGTCGTGCAAGATTCGGGCGGCAGCATCCACTCCATCGACAAGGTGTCGACGGGACGGGAGCTCATCGACGAGGCGGAGACGCCGCAGGACGCCGGCGCCCGCTGGATGCGCTGAGCGGGCGGCTCGCGCCTGCCCTCACGACTGACCTCACGGTGACCTCTCCGTGAACGCCAGGCAGGAGCCGGGTGTCCGCGCACGTCTCGACGAGATCGTCGGTCGCCTGCGTCACTACCACGAGGTCTCCGGCGTCGGTGAGCTCGTGCGTCGGTACGTCGCACTCAACGCCTTCGACGGGGTGCTCACGACCTTGGGGATCCTCGCCGGAGGCTATCTCGGCGGGGTGGACGAAGCGCGCACGCTGCTGCTCGTCGGCCTCTCCACGGTGACGGCGATGGCGGTGTCGGGCTTCTATGGTTCCTACCTCGTCGAGAAGGCGGAACGCGGCCGCGCCCTGCGTGAGCTCGAGGAGTCGACGCTCTCGAGCCTCGAGGGCACCGAGATCGCGGCCGCCTCGCGCTATGCGACCGTCGTCATCGCCCTCGCCGACGGGGGCTCGCCGGCGATCGCCTCGGCGATCGCCTTCGCTCCCTTCCTGTTCACGGGCGTCATCGGCATGACGACGGCCTATGCGGTGAGCGTCGCCATCGCCATCGTCGAGTGCTTCGCCCTCGGCGTCTTCCTCGGCCGGGTGTCGCGCGAGCGCCTCGTGCTCTCGGGGCTCAAGCTGGTCGTGGCGGGGCTCGTGCTGCTCATGATCAGCCTGCTCCTCGAACGGGGGGTCGTATGAGCGAGGCAGGCGCGCAAGGGGCGGGCGGGGGCGAAGCCCTTCCGCCCGCCGTGGCGCGCCTGCTCGCCGGCCTCAACGAGCCTCAGCGCGCGGCCGTGACCCACGTCGACGGCCCGCTGCTCATCCTCGCCGGGGCCGGCTCGGGCAAGACCCGTGTGCTCACGCATCGCGTCGCGTATCTGCTCGCCGCCGGCCACGCGCGCCCCGACGAGATCCTCGCCATCACCTTCACGAACAAGGCCGCGGGCGAGATGAAGGAGCGCATCGAGGGCCTCGTCGGCGGCGTCGCGCGCGCGATGTGGGTCAGCACCTTCCACTCGATGTGCGCCCGCATCCTGCGCCGCGAGGCCGACCGTCTCGGGTACCGCAGCACGTTCTCGATCCACGACGCCGACGACCAGCGGCGCCTCGTCCGCCGTTGCCTCGAGACGCTCGAGTACGATTCGAAGCGCAACCCTCCCGAGGCCATCACCCGCCAGATCTCGGACGCCAAGAACCAGTTGCTCGACGCGGCCGCCTTCCGCGAGCAGACGGGCGGCCGCTTCGCCCGCGTCACGGCCGACGTCTACGACCTTTACGAGAAGGAGCTCATGGCGATGAACGCCATGGACTTCGACGACCTGCTCATGCGCACCGTCCAGCTCTTCGAGCAGGTCCCCGAGCGCCTGCGTCACTACCAGCGCGCCTTCCGCTACATCCTCATCGACGAGTACCAGGACACGAACCACGCCCAGTACCGCCTCGCCAACCTCCTCGCCGCCGAGCACCGCAACCTGGCCGTGGTCGGCGACGACGACCAGTCCATCTACTCGTGGCGCGGCGCCGACATCCGCAACATCCTCGAGTTCGAGCGCGACTATCCCGACGCCAAGGTGGTCCGTCTGGAGCAGAACTACCGCTCGACGCAGGCGATCCTCGACGTCGCCAACGCGGTCGTCACCCACAACCGCCAGCGCAAAGGCAAGAACCTGTGGACGCCGCGCGGCCGGGGTGTCCCGGTCCAGGTCGTGGAGGTGAACGACGAGCGCGCCGAGGCGCAATTCGTGGCCAGTGAGGTGCAGAAGCTGCTCGAGGGCGAGGCCGGCGCCGAGCGTCCGTACGCGCCCCACGAGATCGCCGTCCTCTACCGCACCAACGCCCAGTCGCGCGTCCTCGAGGAGCAGTTCGGCCGCTACGCGATCGCCTACCAGGTCATCGGCGGACCCCGGTTCTACGAGCGCGCCGAGATCCGCGACCTGCTCGCCTACCTGACGCTACTCGTGAACCCCGGCGACACGCAGCGTCTGCTGCGCGTGGTCAACGTGCCGCGCCGCGGGCTCGGGGCGACGTCTCTGGCCCGCCTCCAGGCGCACGCGGCGAGCGTCGGGGTGAGCCTCTGGGAGGCGGCCCGGGATGCCGAGAGCGTCCCTGGCCTGACGTCCGCCGCCATCAAGGCTCTGCTCGGCTTCGTGCGCCTCGTCGAGGGACTGCAGGCGGGCCTCGCCGGCCGGCCGGTGGCCGCGGTCGTGCGCAGCGTCCTCGACGAGACGGGCTACGAGGACGAGCTCAAGGGGCAGCGCACGCTCGAGGCCGAAGGCCGGCTCGAGAACCTCGAGGAGTTCCTCTCCGTCGCCGTCGAGTACGACCGTCGGGCCACCGACCCGTCGCTGGACGGCTTCCTCCAGGAGATCTCGCTGTACACGGACGCCGACTCCTACGTCGACACGGGCGAGCTCATCACCCTCATGACGCTGCACAACGCCAAGGGCCTCGAGTTCCCGGTCGTGTTCATCGCCGGGATGGAGGAGGGCGTCTTCCCGCACCAGCGCTCGCTCGACGAGCAGAACGTAGAGGAGGAACGGCGCCTCGCCTACGTCGGCATGACGCGGGCCATGGACCGGCTGTACCTGCTCCACGCCCGGTCGCGCAGCCTGTGGGGCAGCGGGCAGTACAACCTGCCCAGCCGCTTCCTCGACGAGATCCCCGAACGTCTGGTCGAACGGCAGGTCGTCGGCGCACCGATGGGCGGCTGGGGCGCGGGAGGCTGGGGTGCGGGCGCCTCGGGCGCGGGCGGCTGGGGCTCCGGCGGGCGCGACAGGCGCCGGTCCGCCGGCGAGCGCGCCGCTCCTGGGGCCGGCGGCCGCGGTGCGCGCACCGCGGCCGCCGGCCCTCGCCCGGGCGGCGGTCAGCGCGCCGCCGGCAAGCCGGGTGGCCTCGACGCCGAGGTCGTGGAGCAGTACTTCGCTCCGGGGGAGCGGGTGCTGCACGCGACGCTCGGCGAGGGGACCGTGCTGGCCGTCGAGTCCGGCGGCATCGTCCTCGTGCGCTTCGTGAACGACGGCAGCGAGCGTCGCCTCATGGCGAGCGTCGCGCCGCTGCGCCGACTGCGTAGTTGAGGCCGCCCGCTCGCCGCCACCCACGGCGGCCGCGCCGGCGAGCCTGCGATAGAGTGAAGTGGTGAGTTTCCACCCACCGTGAAGGAGGGTCAACTGTGAGCGTGAACGTGGAACGCGGCGCCGTCACCGTGGTCACCGTGGACCGCCCCGAGGCGCTCAACGCTCTCGACGCCGAGACCAACGGGGCGCTCCTCGCCACGGCCCGTGAGCTCAGCGCCGCCGAGGACGTCCGCGTCGTCGTCCTTACCGGCGGTGGTGACACGTCGTTCGTGGCCGGCGCCGACATCGCCGCCATGAAGGACCTCACGGCCGAGGAGGCGCGGCGCTGGTCGGAACTCGGCCAAAGCGTGATGAGCGCCATCGAGGCGGCGCCTCAGCCGTGGATCGCCGCCGTGAACGGCTACGCCCTCGGCGGCGGCTGCGAGCTCGCCCTCGCCTGCGACCTGCGTCTGGCGGCCGAGACAGCCAAGTTCGGCCAGCCCGAGATCGGGCTCGGCATCACGCCCGGCTACGGCGGCACGCAGCGCCTGGCCCGGGTGGTCGGGCAGACGTGGGCGAACTACCTTGTCCTGACCGGGCGTCACATCCGTGCCGACGAGGCGTTCCGCATCGGCCTCGTCACCGCCGTCTACCCGAAGGGCGAGCTCCGCACGCAGGCGCTGAAGCTCGCCGCCGACCTCGCCGCCAAGAGCCCGCTGGCGATGCGCTACTGCAAGCGCGCCCTGCACGCGAGCCTCGACGTCGACGTCGAGACCGGTCAGCGCATCGAACGCGACCTGTTCGCGCTCTGTTTTGCGAGCGCCGACCAGAAGGAGGGCATGGCCGCCTTCCTCGAGAAGCGCACGCCGGAGTTCACGGGGCGGTAGTCCGCGGGCCCATGGGGCGATGGAGGCCGCTGGCCGGTTCGCGCCCGGCAACGGCTTGCATGCTCGGACCGGCAGCGGCGCCCGACAGTCCGCCCGTCGAGTCCGGCGTCAGCCGCCGGCCGCCGCGAGCAGGCGGCTCAGGAACTCGTACATCCCCTCGGTCGCGGCGACCTGCACGTCGGCCGCCTCGGTGACCGGTGGCGGCGTTTCCGCAGTCACGGCGGCCACCGCGCAGGCGTACCGCCGGGCGTCGGCCTCCGCCCAGCGGTGGACCGCCTCGAAGCCGGTGACGTCGGTCAGGTCGTCGCCGCAGAAGACCGCGGTGACGAGGTCTCTGCCGGCGAGCAACCGGCGCGTCGCCGTGCCCTTCGTCACAGGCACGGGTGGGCGGATCTCGTAGACGAAGTGCCCCGTCGAGATGGCGAGGCCGGCAGCGCGCGCCGGCTCGACAACGCGGGCGACGATCTCGTGGCGGGCGCGGTCGGCGTCCGGCGCAAGCCGGTAGTGGATGGCGAGCACGGTGCGCTTGTCCTCGAGGACGACGCCGTCGAGGTCCGCGAGTTCCTCAGCGGCGAGGGCGGCGATACGCTGGACCACGTCGATGTAGCGTTCCGCCTGCGGTTCCGTGAACGAGCTGCCGTCCGCCGTCAAGATCTGGAGGCCGTGGGTACCGACGTAGGCGGCGCCCTCGACGGCGACCATCCGGCGGCCGTCGTCGAGGGCGCGTCCGGTGACGAAGGCGACGCTCCCGAGGCGCGTGACCAAGGCGCGCAGAAGCGTCTTGAAGCGCGTGGGAACCACGGCGTCCGCCGGGTGACCGACGATGGGGGCGATCGTCCCGTCGATGTCACAGAACAGGGCCGTGGCGCGCGGCGCGCGGCGCACGGCCGCGAGACAGGCCTGCATGGCATCCTCGCCCGCGAGGATCGTCGGCATCTCGTTCAGGGCGCCCCCTGGCGTCGGTCCGCGGCGGCCGCGTCCCCGGTCGCCGGAGCGCGGCGTCAGGGAAGAGCCTACCCGACCGGCCCGGGCGAGTGTCAACGTGCGTTGACCGGTCGGCGAGGGCGATGGGCCGCGGCGCCGCGCATGCCCGGGTGTCAAGCCGAAGCCGCGCCCTGCCGATGAGAGGGCCATGGCGGCGGGACGCGAGGGCAGACGGACGAAGGACAAACCCGGCGGGCGACCGCGCGACATGCGCGCCGATCTTTACCTCAAGTCCATGCTCCTCGGGTTCATCGAGGACAGCTACCTGCACACCGGCACGCTGACGCAGTTCGCCGCCGAGGTGCTGCAGGTGGTCGTGTACGCGGTCACGGTGCCGGTCGCGTTCACGGAGGGCTTCCTCAAGTCCTACCTCTCGATCGACAAGGTGGTCGAGGAGCCCGACGGTCGCATCAAGATCGTCCCCAAGCCGGAAGCCGGCGTCGAGGATATGATCCGCGACGTCGACGAGATCACCGCCCAGGTCGACCCTGGGGCCGTGTTCAACCCGGTGGTGCGCAGCAAGCTCGATGCCGTGCATGAGACGTCGAGCAAGGCGATGAAGTGGGACCTGAACCAGCTCTCGCGGATGAACGACGCCGAGTTGATGGAGGTCCTGCGCGAGATGCAGGCCGAATCCGAACGCCTGGCCGCGGAGGAGCCCGAGTCGGACCCGGAGGCGGATGCGATGCGCGCCAAGCTCGAGACCATCCGCCGCAACGTGCGCCGGTTCCAGGCGCGGCAGCATCTCGGGAGCGTCGCAGGCGACCCGGCGTCGGCTGCGCCGGACGATCGTCGTCGTCCGCTCACTTGACCCGCTCCACGTGATGCGATAGTCCTGCCGCCGCGGCCGCCGCCTTCGGCGGCGTGAGCGGCCTCAGGAGACCGACGTGGACCACTTCTCCGACAGACTCGCTGCCTCGATCATCGCCCGGCGCAGCCTCGTGTGCGTCGGCCTGGACCCCGTGCTCGAGCGCATGCCCCCCGACCTCGTCGACGAGTTCCGCCCGCGGGCGGCGCGCGCGGAAACGAGGGGTACGAAGGGCTCGGAGGGCGCGGGAGGTACGACGAGGGGTGCGAAGGGCTCGGAGGGCGCGGGAGGTACGACGGCCGAGGAGAAGGCGGTGGCCGCGGGGGGCGCGGACGAGCGGGCGGTCGAAGAGGAGGCGGTCGCGGCGTGCTTCGCGGCGTTCTGCGCCGGGGTCATCGCCGCGGTCGCCGAGACGGCCGCCTGCGTCAAGCCGCAGGCGGCTTTCTTCGAGCAGTACGGCGCTGCCGGCTGGCGGGCGCTCGTCGACACGGTCGCCTGCGCCCACGCTTACGACCTGCCCGTGATCCTCGATGTGAAGCGTGGCGACATCGCGGCGACGGGGGCCGCATACCGGCGCGCCGCCTTCGGCGGCGCGCCGGGCTTCGCGGCCCCCGTCGCCGGGGTCGGCGCCGACGCGCTGACCGTGAACCCGTACCTGGGCGACGACTCCCTGGCGCCGTTCATCGACGCCTGCGGCGACGGTCGCGGCGTCTTCGTCCTGGTGCGCACGAGCAACCCGGGCGCGGCGACGGTGCAGGAGCTCGAGGTCGAGGGCCGGCCCCTGTACCTTCACGTCGCCGAGACGGTGGCCCGTCTCGGGGCGGCGTACGTCGGCGCGTACGGCTACAGCGACGTCGGCGCCGTGGTCGGCGCCACCGCGCCGGCCGCGTTGCGCGCCGTCCGCGCCGCGCTTCCGCACGCCTTCCTCCTCGTGCCCGGCGTCGGCGCCCAGGGAGGGGCGACGGAGATCCTCGGCGAATTGAAGGTCGGCGACGCGGGGGGTCTCGTGGTCAACGCGTCGCGGTCGATCATCTACGCGTGGCAACAGGGCGAGGGCGACTACCGCCGCGCCGCGGCGGAGGCGGCCGAGGCTCTGCGCCGCGAACTGGGGTCGCCGGCATGAACGACGACCAGAGCGGACGCGGTACGGCGGCCGAGGGCGGTGTCCCCGAGACGGGGGCGCAAGGCGCGGGTACGTCCGACGACGCCCTGCGTTCGCTCGCGCGACTCGAAGCACTGTCGAGCGGCGAGACGCCGCCCAAGACCGCATCGCGGCGGAGGCGTCCGCGCGTCGCCGCCACCTCGCGGCCCGCGCGATCCTGGGCGCGCGTCGTCGCCCCGGTCGCCTTCCTCGTCGCCGTCATCGTGGTCGTGTCACTGGCTTTCCAGTCGGGCGTGGTCGGCGATGGTGCTGACAAGCCGACGAAGTCCGCGGCGAAAGCCTCCAAGGCCGACAACCGGTCGCCCAAGCCGAGCAGCTCGGTCACCCGGGCCGCGACCGCGCCGGGCGCGCCTGCCGGCGCCCGCGAGTACATCGTGAGAGCGGGCGACACCCTGTCCGGCATCGCCGCGCGCTTCGACGTGACGGTGACCGAGATCGAGGGACTCAACGCCGACCGGGACCTGACGACCTTGCATCCCGGTCAGTCGCTGGCGATCCCGCCGAAGTAAGCCGTCGCGCGCCCATCTGCGCGCCGGTCGTCCACCACGTCCGCGGCCGCTCGTCTGCGTCTGCTCCAGCGCCCGTCCCCTGCGTCCACGGTCGCCCATCCGCGGTCGCCCGCGGTGCCACAGCCGCGGCGCGGGGGCGGACGCGGGCATGATGCTCCGGACAGTCGGCTCGAGGAGCGTTGCGGACGCGGTCCGACCTGCTCGTTGCCGCGGTGGCCCCGCGGGGCGAGCGGTGGAGATGAAGTCCACATAAGTATTGCAAAGTGGGGAGTTGTGGGGTAATGTGGCGCCCATGCAGCGGCCGGTCCTGGTGGGGGAGTACGAGTGTACGCTCGATGCCAAGAAGCGCATCGCCATCCCGGCGCGCCTGCGGCCCGCCTTCTCGGAGGGGATCTACATCACCCATGGCCACGAGGGCTGCCTGGCCGGGTTCACGCCGGAGGGGTTCGCGGCGTTCCTTGAGGAGCAGATGCGCGGTCTCTCGCCCCGCAGCAGCAAGGCCCGCGCCCTGCGCCGGTTCACCGCCGGGACGGCGACCTTCGAACAGCTCGACGGGCAGGGCCGGGTGACGCTGCCGTCCCGTCTGCTCGATTTCGCCGGCATCACGCGCGAAGTCACCGTCGTCGGGGTCCAGGACCAGATCGAGATCTGGGACCGGGCCTCCTGGGCCGAGTACCTGGCTCGATTGGAGGAGGAGGCCGATGCTACCGCAGACGAGCTTGCGAGTCAGTGAGTGGGAGATGACGCTCGCCCACACGCCGGTGCTGGTGGAGGAGCTGCTCGACCTCCTGAGGCCGCAGGCGGGGGAGGTCGCGATCGACTGCACCTTCGGCGCCGGCGGGCATGCGCGGGCCGTCGCCGACCGTCTCGGCGCTGACGGCCTCCTGATCGCCTGCGACCGTGACCCCCAGGTGGCGGAGTACTTTCGCGACCTCGAGCGCACGGCGCCCTGCGAGACACGTCTCTACCACGGGAACTTCGCCGACGTGCTGGCGGGCATGCGCGACGCCTCGGTGGACATGGTGTACATGGACCTCGGCGTCTCGTCGATGCAGCTCGACCGCCGGGAGCGGGGCTTCTCGTACGCCTATGACGCCCCCCTGGACATGCGCATGGACCCTGAGGCGCCGCTCAGCGCCGCGGACCTCGTCAACACTCTGAGCCAGGACGAGCTCGCCGACATCTTCCGTCGCTACGGCGAAGAGCGCTACGCGAAGGAGATCGCCCGCGGCATCGTCGCCGCACGCGAGAAGAAGCCGCTCGACACGACGGGCGAGCTCGTCGCCGTCATCAAGCGCACGATCCCGACGCCGGCGCGGTTCGCCGCCGGCAACCCCTCGCGGCGCGTCTTCCAGGCGCTGCGGATCGTCGTGAACGACGAGCTCGAATCGCTCGCCCGCGGTCTCGAGGAGGCGTATCGCGTGCTCAGACCCGGCGGGCGCCTGGCCGTCATCAGCTTCCACTCCCTCGAGGACCGCATGGTCAAGGAGTTCTTCCGCGGCCATGCGGCCGGCTGCATCTGTCCGCCTGGCCTCCCGCAGTGCGTGTGCGGCCATGAGCCCACCATGCAGGTCCTGACCCGACGCCCCGTCGTGCCCCGGGCGATGGAGGTCGAGGTCAACCCGCGCTCCAAGTCGGCCAAACTCCGCGTCGCCGTCAAGCTGTAGGAGGGCGGAGGTGGCTCATGCCGTGGCGGCGCCCCGACCGGCGCCACGTGACGACGACGCCCCCCGCGTCGCGCGGCCGCGCCCGGCCGGCGGACGCCGGGCCCGGGCGCAGGCCGCGACGCGGGCGCGGGCGGCGCGCTGGTTCTTCGTCTTCGTCGTTTGCTTCACCGTTCTTGCCGTCGGGCGCGTCGCCCTCAGCTTCGCCGTCGTGCAGAAGAGCCTTCAGACGGCGAGCGTCCAGACACAGGTCCGCGCCCTTGAGGCGGAGAACGCCGACCTCCAGGCGGAGGTCACGCGTCTCGGCTCCAGCGCCCGCATCAGGAGCGTCGCTCAGCACCAGCTCGGGCTGGTGCCCGCAGAACGGCCCATCTACCTGACGGTCGAGGCGAAGGCGCCCGCCAAGGCGGGCGGCTCGAGACAGTGATGCCGGACCGGCGCGGAGAGCGACGGGGCGGCGGCCGCGGGCCGGCGACGGGTCGTAGCAGCCGCGCTCCGGCCGGGAGCGACGGCCGGATACGGCTGTTGCGCGTCCTCGCCGTCGCCGCGTTCCTGCTCGTCGGAGGCCGGGCCATCGCCCTGGCATCGACGGCGGGCGAGCTCACCGACATCGCCACCGGTCAGCAGCAGAGCACGCACACCATCACCGCCCACCGCGGGACCATCTACGACCGCGACGGGAAGGAGCTCGCCGTCGGCGAGCAGCGCCAGACCGTCTACGCGACGCCGTACCTCGTCGACGATCCCTACGCGGCGGCGACGGACCTGTGCCGGGCGCTCCGTATCACCAACAAGGCTGAGCAGCGGCGCATCGTCAGGGCGCTCGCCGACAAGAAGGCAGGCTTCGCCTTCGTGGCGCGGAAGGTCGATGCGGAGAAGGCCGAGCGTGCCGTCGATCTCGGCATCCCCGGCGTCGGAAGCTACGCCGAGGAGAAGCGCGTCTATCCTCTCAAGGGCGTCGCCGCCCAGATCATCGGGTATGCCGGCCTCGACAACGTCGGCCTGGCCGGCATCGAGAAGCAGTACGAGACGACGTTGCGCGGCGCCGCCGGCCGCGAGACGGTCGTCCGCGATCCCCAGGGACGCACGCTGAGAGTCCTCGAGACGGAGAAGCCCGTGTCGGGGACGAGCGTCCGCCTGACGATCGACGCCGACATCCAGTTCGAAGCGGAGCAGGTCCTGCGGCGTACCGTCACGTCGTTCGCCGCCGAGGCAGCGACGGCGATCGTGCTCGACCCCAGGAACGGCGAGGTCCTCGCCATGGCCAACTACCCGCTCGTCGACGACCACCTCTTCGGTGTAAAGCCGGAGTTCGAGCGCAACCGCGCCGTCACCGACGCCTACGAACCGGGGTCGATCTTCAAGGCCGTGACGATCTCCGGGGCCCTGAGCGACGGTCTGACCACGCCGTCGACGAGGTACTGTCTCGCGCCGACGATCAAGGTCGCCGACCGCGTCATCCATGAGGCGCATGCCCGCGGCACCGTCACGTACACGACCCGGGACATCCTCGTCAACTCGTCGAACGTCGGCGCCGTCACCATCGGTATGGACATGGGCAAGCGCGGCCTGCTGAAGTGGGTCGACAGGTTCGGGTTCGGAGCGCCGACGGGTATCGACTTCCCCGGCGAGGTCGAAGGGATCGTGCCGCGCCAGTGGTCGGGGTCCACGATCGGCAACCTGCCCATGGGGCAGGGCATCGCCGTGACCCCGCTGCAGATGGCATGCGCCTTCGGTGTGCTCGCCGACAAGGGCATGTGGGTCCAGCCGCACCTCGTCGCCCAGATCGGGACCGAGGTGACGCCGAGGGCGAGGCGTCACCGTGTCGTGTCGGCAAAGGTGGCGCGCCAGATGCTCAGCATGCTGACTGACGCGGTCGATGAGGGCACCGGCACTGAGGCGAGGATCGCCGGGTATGAGGTGGCCGGCAAGACGGGCACGGCGCAGAAGCCGCTGCCCGACGGGAGCGGTTACTCCGAGTACGCGTACGTGGCCTCCTTCGTCGGCGTCGTCCCGGCCGATCACCCGCGGCTCGTGGTGCTCGTGTCGGTGGACGAACCGCACCCCATCTGGGGCGGGGTCGTGGCCGCGCCGGCAGTGAAGGAGATCGCCTCGTTCGCCCTGGCTCACCTGGAGATCGCCCCCTGACCGGGCGCGGCCCCGGCTGTCCCGCTTTGCTAGAATCACACCGCATGGAGCTCGCCGACCTTGCCCAGGGGCTTGCCGGCGCGGAGGTGCGCGGCGACCCCGGCGTCCGCGTCCGCGGCGTCGCCAGTCATAGCCGCGATGTGGCGCCGGGCACCCTTTTCTTCTGCGTGCCCGGCGCCGCGCGCGACGGGCACGAGTTCGCCGCCGACGCGGTCGCCGCAGGGGCGACCGTGGTGGTCTGCGAGCGCGACGTCGACCTTCCGGTCACACGGCTGGTCGTACCGTCCGTGCGCGCCGCGATGCCGGTCATCGCGGCGCGCTTCTACGGCCATCCCTCGCGCCAACTGACGGTGGTCGGTATCACCGGGACCAACGGCAAGACGACGACCGCTCACCTGGCGGCGGCCATGTTCGAGGCCGGCGGCCTGCCGAGCGGCATCCTGGGCACGGTCGGGGCGCGCGTCGGCGGGCGCGAACTGCCAGGGTCGCTGACGACGCCCGAGGCGCCTGAGCTTCAGGCGCTGCTCCGGCGCATGGTCGCGGCCGGCGACAGGGCGTGCGCCATGGAGGTCTCGTCGCACGCCCTGGTCTTCGGCCGCGCGGCGCAGATCGAGTACGCCGCCGCCGTGTTCACGAACCTGTCGCGCGAGCACCTCGACTTCCACCGCGACATCGACGACTACTATGCCGCCAAGCGGCTCCTGTTCCTCCCGGAAGAGGGCCCCCGCCCGCGACGCGCCGTGGTGGGTCTCGGCGACGCGTGGGGAGCGCGGCTGGCCGCCGAATGCGCGCCGGCGTATGGCGACGACCTGTGGACGTACGCCGTGGTGGGCGGAAGCGGGGAGGACATCGCCGGCGCTGCGGTCGGCGCGAAGGGCGACGACCGGGCGGAGGTCGTGGGTGACATGGCTCCGGCGGACCGCGCCGACGTCGTCGCCGCCGACGTCGAGGTCGGCGCCGACGGCTCGACGTTCGTCCTCCGGGCGCCGCGTCTCGGCGTGGCGATGGGCGTCCGCTTGCCGATGGCGGCGCGCTTCAACGTCGAGAACGCGCTCGCGGCGGCGACCGCCGCGCTCGCTCTCGGTCTTCCCCCCGAGGCGGTGCGCGAGGGTCTCAGCCGGGCCCGCGGCGTGGCCGGGCGGTTCGAGGCGCTGCGCGCCGGCCAGCCGTTCACCGTGGTCGTCGACTACTCGCACACGCCCGATTCACTCGAGAATGCGCTGCGCGCCGCGCGCGACATCGCCGGCGGGCGCGTGCTCGTCGTCTTCGGCTGCGGCGGCGACCGTGACCGCGGCAAGCGTCCGCTGATGGGCGAGATCGGCGCGCGGCTCGCCGACGTCAGCATCGTGACCTCCGACAACCCGCGCAGCGAGGACCCCGAGGCGATCATCGCCGAGATCGTCGCCGGTGTGCCGGCCGCGCTTCGCGGGCGCGTCGCCGTCGAGGCGGACCGCCGCGCCGCTATCGCGCGCGCGCTGCGGGACGCGGCGCCGGGCGACGTCGTCCTGATCGCCGGCAAGGGGCACGAGCAGGGCCAGGTCATCGGCGACCGGCGCTTGCCGTTCGACGACCGCCGGGTGGCCGCCGACGTGCTCCGTGAGCTCGGCTTCGAGGGAGAGGCATGATCCCGATGACGGTCGAGGAGGTCGCCGCCGCCTGCGACGGCGCCCTGAGCGGGGTCGAACCGGGCGCTGTCGTGCGCGCCGTGTGCACGGACTCGCGCCGTGTGCGCCCGGGCGACCTGTTCGTCGGCCTGCGCGGCGAGCGTTTCGACGGCGACGCCTATGCCGCCCAGGCGCTGGAGCGCGGCGCCGTGGCGGCCGTCGTCCGTCGAGAGACGGCCGCCGTCCTCCGCGGGAGCCCGGTCATCGCCGTCGGCGACGGCGTCGCCGCGCTCGGCGCCCTGGCGTGGGCCGTGCGCCGGCGCTCCCGGGCACGGGTCGTGGCCATCACCGGGAGCGCCGGCAAGACGACGACCAAGGATGTCCTCGCCGCCCTCCTGCGCCCGCTGTGCGACGTGGTCGCGACGAGGGCCAATCTCAACAACCAGGTCGGTCTGCCGCAGACGCTGCTCGAGGTCACGCAGGAGACCGACGTTGTCATCGTCGAGATGGCGATGCGCGGTCCGGGACAGATCCGCGAGCTCGCCCGCCTCGCCCTGCCCGACATCGCCGTGATCACGACGATCGCCCCCGTGCACCTCGAGTTCGTGGGCACCCTGGAGGGTGTCGCCGCCGCCAAGGCGGAGCTGATCGAGGAGCTGCACGGCGGCACCGCGGTCGTCCCCGGCGCGGCCGCGCTGCTCGCGCCGCACCTGCGCCGCCACGACGGGCGTGTGGTCACGTTCGGGACGGAGGAGAGCGACGTACGTTTCATCGCCGCCGAGCGCCGTGGCGCCGGGACCCACGTCCTCGTCGACGCGTTCACGCAGCGCGCCGCCCTCGACTTCGGCTTCACCGGCGCCCATTACCTGTACGACGCCCAGGCCGCCCTTGCCGCCTTCGTCGAACTCGGCTTCCGGCTCGACGAGGCCCGCGTCGGCGCCGGCCGGGTCGTCTTCTCGGAGATGCGCGGCGAGACCGTCGCCCTGCGTGACGGGGGCCTGCTGGTCAACGACGCCTACAACGCCAACCCCGTTGCCACGCAGGCTGCCCTCGACCACCTTGTCCAGCTCGCCGGGGGCCGCGAGGCGGTCGCCGTCCTCGGCGACATGGCTGAACTCGGGCCGGGAGCCGCCGCCTACCATGCCGCGGTGGGCGAGCACGCCGTCCGTCTCGGAGTGCGCATCGTCGCCGTCGGCGATCTCGCCCGGCATTACCTCACCGGCAGCCCTGGCGAGCGCTGGTTCCGGACCGTGGAAGAGTGCCTCGCGTACGTGCGCGAGGCCGTCCCGCCCGGCTGCGCCGTGCTCGTCAAGGCCTCGCGCGCCATGCGTCTCGAGCGTGTCGCCGAGGCGATCGTCGCCGCCTCCGGCGGAGCCGCCGAAGGCGACGACGCCGAGGTCGGGGTCGGCGTGGCGAAAGACGAGGAGGACGGTGATGCTTAGGGCGATGGGGGCCAGCGTCACGGCGATGGTGCTCGTCCTCATCATCGGCCCGGCGTTCATCCGCTGGCTGCGGAGCAACGAGTTCGGCCAGAACATCCGCGAGGAGGGCCCGGAGCGGCACCGCTCCAAGGCCGGGACGCCGACCATGGGCGGCCTGCTCATCTGGTTCGCCGTCGTGGTCGCCTACCTCATCTACAGCCGGTTTTCCGTCGCCTCGATGACCGTCCTCATCGCGACGCTGGGGAACGCCGCCATCGGGTTCATCGACGACTGGATGAAGATCGTGCGCAAGCGTTCCCTCGGGCTGACGGCGCGCTACAAGTTGCTGCTGCAGTTGCTCCTCGCCCTGTTCATCGGGTTCATCGTCCTGCGCTTCTCCGGTCTCGACACGCGCATCGACGTGCCGTTCACCGACCAGCGCTTCGACGTCGGCACGGTCGGCTTCTACGTCATCGTGTTCCTCTGGCTGGCCGGCTTCTCGAACGCCGTCAACCTGACGGACGGGCTGGACGGGCTGGCCGCGGGCGCCTCGGCCATCGTCCTCGTGGCGCTCGCCGGCGTGGCCTTCATCATCGGGCGCAACGCCAACGACCCGGGGATCAGCGACCTGATGGTCATCGCCGGCTGCGTCGGCGGCGCCTGCCTCGGCTTCCTCTGGTACAACTCGTTCCCCGCCGACGTCTTCATGGGGGATACCGGAGCGCTCGGCCTGGGCGGGGCGATCGCCGCCATGGCGATCCTCACGCGCACCGAGCTCGCCCTGCTGCTCATGGGCGGCCTGTTCGTGCTCGAGGCGGCATCGGTGGCCTTGCAGGTGGCCTCGTTCAAGACGACGGGCCGGCGCATCTTCCTCATGGCCCCGCTGCACCATCACTTCGAGCTCAAAGCGTGGTCCGAGACGAAGATCATCGTGCGCTTCTGGATCCTCGCCGCCATCTTCGCCGGGGCCGGGTTCGTCGTCTACTACGCCACGTTCTGATGGACGTTCTGACGGACGGCGTCTCCCGGCGGAGGGACCTTGTCATCGCGCCGTGCGCGGCAGGGCCGCTGGGGAGCGCCGGGAGGCCGCTGCGGCGGGCCGGGGAGGGGGGCGCGTGACCGACGTCAGTCAGGTCCGCGCCCTGGCCGTCCTCGGCCTGGGGCGCAGCGGCCGGCCGGCGACGCTGCTCGCCCGCCGGCGCCTGCCGCAGACCCGCGTTTGGGCGATCGACGAGGGCGAGGTCGACGGCGAGGTGCGCGCCGAGCTGGAGGCGGCCGGGGCGGCCGTCCTCGCCGGCCGCGACGTCGTCGCGGCCGGCGAGACGGCCCTGCCGGCCGCCGTCGAGCTCCTCGTCAAGAGCCCCGGCGTGACCGACGAGAGCGCGGTGCTGCGCGCGGCGCGACGCCGCGGCCTGCCGGTATGGAGCGAGGTCGAGTTCGCGACGCGCTTTCTTGCCAACCGCCTGATCGGGATCACGGGCACGAACGGCAAGACGACGACCACGACGCTCGTCGGGCGCATCCTCGAGGATGCCGGCCTGCCCGTGGCCGTGGGCGGGAACATCGGCCATGCCCTCGCCAATCTGCCCGAGGTCGTCACGCCGAAGACGACCGTGGTCGCCGAGCTGTCGAGCTTCCAGCTCGAGGATATCGAGTCGTTCCGTCCCGACGTCGCCGTGCTGCTCAATCTGACCGAGGACCACGTCGACCGGCATGGCGGCTACGAGGGGTACGTCGCGGCGAAGCTTCGGATCTTCGAGAACCAGACGGCTGAGGACATCGCTCTGCTGAACGCCGACGATGCGGGGACCATTGCCGCAGGGGACGTGCCCGGGCAGGGCCGGCGGGCGTGGTTCTCGACCGGCGACGGCGCCGAGGGCCAAGTCGCCGGGGTCAGCGACGGTCGCCTGTGGGTCGAGGTCGATGGCCGGCGACAGGACCTCGGCGCCGTCGCCGGGCTCTCGCTCAAGGGCGAGCACAACCTGCAGAACGCGCTCGCCGCGGCGGCGGCGACGGCGGCCCTGGGCGTGTCGCCGGAGTCGATCGCCCACACCCTCCGCACCTTCGCTCCGATCGCCCATCGCCTGCAAGTCGCCGGGGTGGTCGGCGGCGTGACCTACGTGAACGACTCGAAGGCGACCAACGTGGACGCCACGCTCAAGGCGCTCACGGCGTACCGCGGCCCCGTGTTCCTCATCCTTGGCGGACTCAGCAAGGGTTCGGCGTTCGATCGCCTCGCCGAGGCGACGGAGGGCCTCGTCAAGCAGGCGGTGCTCATCGGTCGCGCGGCCCCCGAGTTCGAGCGCGCTTACGCGGCGCGGGCGGCGGCCGCTCCGGGCAGCGCCGTTCCGTACGTCACGCTGCCCGACCTGGCCGCCGCCGTCGCCTGGTGCGCCGAGCGCGCGCAGCCGGGGGACGTCGTCCTGCTCAGCCCCGCCTGCGCCAGCTTCGACCAGTACAGGAGCTACGAGGAGCGGGGCGAACACTTCCTCAGACTGGTCGGCGAGCTCAGGGCGGAGGTCGAGAGGACGTGAGCGGGCGTGGTTCGAAGGCGCAGCCCGAGCCGCTCGAGCCTGCGCCTTGGGTGAACGCGTCGCCGGAACGGCGCGCCGGCGGCGACCGGCGGCGCGCCGCCGAGCGGCGCTCGGCGGCGCGCCGCCGCGACGAGGTCGTCGTCCCCGAGCGGCGTCGGAGTGAGCGCCGGGCCGGGGAGCGGCGCGCGGCGCGCCCCCTGCCGCCGGCGCCTGGACCTGGCCAGGTCGAGCGCCGGGTGCTCGTGCTCGCCACCGTCCTCCTGCTGCTCTACGGCCTGGTGATGGCCTACAGTGCGTCGACGGCGCAGGCCTACTTCACCTACGGTTCGGCGTCGTACCTGCTGGCGCGCCAACTGGTCTTCGCCGTGATCGGGGTCATCGCCATGATCGGGCTGTCGCGCGTCGATTACGGGATCTGGCGCAGGTTCGCCGGCCCGCTCTACGTGCTCGCCGTCGCCCTCTGCGTCCTCGCTCTCGTGCCCGGGATCGGCATGGAGATCCGCGGGGCGCGGCGCTGGATCGGCGTCGCCGGCCAGTCCCTGCAGCCCAGCGAGATCGCGAAGCTCGCCGTCGTCTGCTTCCTCGCCGCGAGCATCGCCCGCGCCCCGCAGGCGTTCGCCACGGGGCGAGGGTTCGCGCGCCTGGTCGCCCTCGGTATCCTGCCGTTCGCCATCATCGTCGGCTTGCTCCAGAAGGACCTCGGCACCACCCTCGTCATGTGTGTCGGCGCGGTCGCCGTGCTGGTCGCCGGGGGAGCGCGCTGGCGGCACCTCATCGCCCTGGCGACGGCCGGTCCGGTCCTGGTCGGGGCGCTGATCGTCGTCGAGCCGTACCGCATGGAGCGTCTCGTCTCGTTCGTCGACCCTTGGGCTCACGCGCAGACGAGTGGCTTCCAGGCCACGCAGTCGCTGCTCTCCATCGCCTCGGGACGCGTCTTCGGCGTCGGCCTCGGCAACTCGGTGCAGAAGTTCGGCTACCTGCCCGACCAGACCACCGACATGATCACGGCGATCATCGGCGAGGAGCTCGGCCTCGTCGGGCTGCTGGTGCTCATCGGCCTCTACGTGTTCCTCGCGTGGGCCGCGTACCGTGTGGCCCTGACCTGCCGGGAACGGTTCGGGAAGTTGTTGGCCGTCGGCATCGCCAGCCTCATCGTCGGCCAGGCGTTCATCAACATCGGCGCCGCTCTGAGCGTCGTCCCGCTCACGGGCGTACCGCTGCCGCTCGTCAGCCTCGGCGGCACGAGTCTGGTCGTCGTGCTCGCCGCCGTCGGGATCCTGCTGAACATCGCCACCAATCGGAGGAGCCACATTGTCGTCAGCGCTCGACGGGGCGACGGTCCTGCTCGCCGCCGGCGGGACGGGCGGACATCTGTCGCCAGCGCTCGCGGTCGCGGCTGAGGTCGCGGCGCGCGGCGCGCGCGTCGCGTTCGTGACCACCCCCTCGCAGGCCGAGCTGGTGCCGGAGGCCTACGCCGTGCACACCCTCGAGCTGCGCGGCTTCGCGCGCCGCGCCGGCGCGCTCGCCGAACACGCGCGGACGCTGCGCCTGCTGGCCGCGGCGGCGCCGCGCGCCTGGAACATCGTCAGCGCGACGCGCCCGGCTGCGGCCGTCGGCGGCGGCGGCTATGCCAGCGGGCCGGTCGTTGCGCTGGCCGGGCTGCGCGGGGTGCCCGCCCTGGCCCTCGAGGCCGACGCCCACCTGGGGGTCGCCAACCGCCTCCTGCGGCCGTTCGTCGACCGGTTCTGCCTCAGCTTCCCGATCGAGGGCTTGAGCGCCCCGAAGTACGTCGTCACCGGGCGGCCGCTGACGGCGGCTCAGGTCTTGGCGACGCGCGAGGAGGGCCTCGCGGCCTTCGACCTGCGCCCCGACCTGCCGGTGCTGCTGGTGTTCGGCGGCAGCCAGGGGGCGCAGACCCTCAACCGCGCCTGCGTCGAGGCTTTCTCCGGGCCGGGGGCGCCGGCCCGTGACCTCGAGGTGCAGGTCGTGCACGTCTGTGGGCCGCGCAACTACGAGCAGGTGCGCGCTGAGCTCGAGCGCCGGGGAGCCCGGTTTGAGCACTACCGCCTGGTCCCATACACTGCCCAACTGGCGCCGGCGATGGCGGCTGCCGACCTCGTGGTGGCGCGCGCCGGCGGCTCGGTCGCCGAGCTCGCCGCCCTGGGCCGGCCGGCCGTGCTCGTGCCGTACCCGTACGCGACCGCCGACCACCAGCGCAAGAACGCCGAGTGGATGGTCGCGGCCGGCGCGGCGGTCATGGTCGCCGACGCCGAGCTCGACGGGGCGCGCCTCGCGCGCCTCGTCCGCGAGCTCCTCGGCGACCCGCCGCGCCTGGCCGCGATGGCCGCGGCGAGCCGGCGCGTGGGCAAGCCCGACGCCACGCGCCGTGTGGCCGACGAGATCGAGGCGCTGGTCGCCGCCCACGGGCGGCCGCGGTGGACAGGAGACGGATGACGACGATCGACGCGACGAGCTTTCCGCAGCCGGTGCACTTCATCGGCATCGGCGGCACGGGCATGAGCGGCATCGCGCTCGTCCTCCATCAGCTTGGCGTCCGCGTCCAGGGGTCGGACCTCAAGGAGTACCGCTACACCCGCGCCCTCGCCGCGGCCGGCGTGCCGGTGAGCATCGGGCATCGCGAAGAGAACCTGGGCGACGCGGCCGTGGTCGTCGTCTCGTCGGCGATCCCGCGGTACAACCCGGAGCTGCGCGCCGCCGAGCAGCGCGGCATCCCCGTCCTGCGCCGGGCGGAGATGCTCGCCCGGATCATGGCCATGCGCCGCGGCATCTCGATCGCCGGCACGCACGGCAAGACGACGACCTCCTCGATGGTCTCGCACGTCCTGCACGGTTGCGGCCTGGATCCCACCTACGTGATCGGCGGCGAGCTCAACGACATGGGCTCGAACGCCGGCGCCGGGCAGGGCGAGTGGCTGGTGGCCGAGACGGACGAGAGCGACGGCAGCCTGCTCTACCTGCGTCCCGAGGTCGCGGCCGTGATGAACCTCGAGATGGACCACCACGCCAACTACAAGACCCTGGACGAGATCCGTGACGTCTTCCGCCGCTTCGTCGCCCTGCTGCCCACCGACGGTCGCCTGGTGCTCGTGGAAGGCGAGGACACCGCCTTCCTTCGCGCGGCGACCGAGGCGCCGGTCGTCACCGTCGGCCTCGACGCCGGCGACTGGCAGGCGGAGATCCTGCGCGTCGACGCGGTCTCGTCGGAGTCGCTCGTGCGGTACCGGGGTGAGGAGCTCGGCGTGCTGCGCCTGAAGGTCGGCGGCGGGCACAACGTCGTCGACGCCCTCGCCTGCCTCGCCTGCGTCGACCACTGCGGGGTGGCGTTCGCCGATGCGGCGCGCTGCCTCGCTGGGTTCAGCGGGGCAGCGCGCCGCTTCGACGAGATCGGCCGCCCGCGCGGGGTCTTCGTGTACGACGACTACTCGCACCATCCCACCGAGATCGAGGCGGCGATCCGGTCGGCGAAGCTCGGCGATTACAAACGCGTCATCGCCGTCTTTCAGCCACACCTCTACTCGCGCACGCGCTATCTCCAGCGCGAGCTGGGCAAGGTCCTGACCCTGGCGGACGAGGCCGTGGTCACCGACGTCTGCGGCGCCCGCGAGGAGCCTGAACCCGGCATCACCGGCAAGCTGGTCGTCGACGCCTACCTGCAGGAACGGCCCGGGGGGCCGGTCTTCTACATGCCGCGCAAGAGCGACGCCGTGCGTTTCCTCGCCCATCACGCGGAGCCCGGCGACCTGGTCCTCACTCTGGGCTGTGGCGACGTGTACACGATCGCCGACGACCTCGTGGCCGTGCTCGGCGACGACGGGGGTGGCGGCGACGGGGGTGGCGGCGATGTTGGTGGCGACAAGGGCGGCGGTGGCGGCGAGGGTGGCGGCGACGAACGCCCGCGGAGCGGCAGGCAAGGAGATGCCGCCGCCGGCGGCGAATAGCTGCCCAGACCGATCCCTTCGACCCCGGGTCCAGCGCCATGGCGAGTCGCGGCGGAGCGAGCCGCTCCCGCGTACGTTTGGGGCCGTCGATCCTGCTCACGGCGGCCATCGTCCTTATCCCCGTTGCACTCTACGCTTACGGGCGGCAGGCCGACGCCTTCGCCGTCGACACCGTGAAGGTCAGCGGCGCGCGTCACGTGCCGAGGAAGGATGCGCTCCGTGTCTTGCGCAGGGAGTTCGAAGGTCGGAACCTGTTCACGGTGACGAGCGCTGATGTGCAGGCGACGCTCGACCGCTTCTCCTATCTCGCGGGGGTCGACATCGATCGCGACTTCCCGACCACGCTGCGCGTACGGGTGATCGAGCATCGGCCGTTCGCCTACGTGCTCGCCCGCGGTCGCTGGTCTCTGGTCGCCGACACCGGTCACGTGATCCGTCAGGTAGGGAGCGGGGAGAACGCCGCCGGTCAGGCTGAAGGAAGCCGGTCGGCCGGCGGCGCTGAGCCGGCCGGCGGCGCCGGGCAGGCGCCAGGGTCGGAGCCGGCCGCCACCGCCGAGGCGCTGGTCCGCGGTCCGGCCCAGATGAACGAGAGGCTGCCGCGCATGGCCGCCGTAACGCCGCTCGAACCGCACACCACGGTGAAGGATACGGACGTCCTGCTCGGCTTGCGCGTCCTCGTCGCCCTGCCGCCGTCCCTGCGGCGGCGGGTCGCCGTGCTGCGCGTCGACAACGAGAGGCAGGTGACCGTCGACCTCGCGGACGGCCCGGTCGTCGTGCTCGGCGCCGAGGGCAGCATGCGCGCCAAGGTCCTGTCGCTGCGCGCCGTGCTGGATGCGTATCGGCGCGCAGGGGTGGAGCCGACGATGGTGGACGTCTCGGCGCCGGACAGGCCGCTGGCGCGGCCCCGTCTCAGCTCATAGTCGAGGGCGGCATGACCGTCTTCGCCGGGGATCATGGGCATGCACGTCGATTGACACCCGTTCCGAGCCGTCAGTATGCTAGGCAAACGCTCCCGGCTCGATGCGGGCTGCAGGGTTCCGTGTCGAAGAAAACCCTGCAAAACAAGGCTTCGGGTGGCGAGATGGCGGCCTCGTCTCACGACTCTCAAGCCCAGGTTGAAGGTCTGGCATGGGTCTGACGGCGAGTGTCGACCGCGACAGGAGGGTGGGAAGATGATCGACGGCTCCGCGAACTACCTCGCCGTGATCAAGGTCGTCGGCGTGGGCGGCGGTGGCACCAACGCCGTCAACCGGATGGTCGACGCCGGGCTGCGCGGGGTCGAGTTCATCGCCGTGAACACCGACGCTCAGGCGCTGCAGATGTGCGACGCCGACGTCAAGATCCACATCGGCAGCAAGATCACCCGCGGCCTCGGAGCCGGCGCCAACCCGACGATCGGCTACCAGGCGGCCATGGAGAGCAAGGACGAGCTGCGCGACGCTCTCAAGGGCGCCGACATGGTGTTCGTCACGGCGGGCAAGGGCGGCGGCACCGGGACCGGGGCCGCGCCCGTCATCGCCGAGCTTGCCAAAGAGCTCGGCGCCCTCACCGTGGGCGTCGTGACGCGGCCGTTCTCCTTCGAGGGCAAACGCCGGGCGCGGCAGGCCGAGGACGGCATCCAGAAGCTGCGCGAGAAGGTCGACACCCTGATCATCATCCCCAACGACCGTCTCTTGCAGGTGGTCGAACGGCGGACGTCGGTGATGGACGCCTTCAAGGTCGCCGACGACGTGCTTCGGCAGGGCGTCCAGGGGATCACCGACCTCATCACCGTCCCCGGGCTCATCAACCTCGACTTCGCCGACGTCCGCACCATCATGAAGGACGCCGGGTCGGCCCTCATGGGCATCGGCGTGGCGGACGGCGAGAGTCGTGCCGTCGAAGCGGCGCGCTCGGCGATCAGCTCGCCGTTGCTCGAGGCCAGCGTCGAGGGCGCTCGCGGGATCCTGCTCAACATCACCGGCGGCAACGACCTCGGCCTGTTCGAGATCAACGAGGCGGCCGAGATCGTCTCGAGCGCGGCCGACAGCGATTGCAACATCATCTTCGGCGCCGTGATCGACCCGTCGCTCGGCGACGAGGTCCGGGTGACCGTCATCGCGACCGGTTTCGACCAGCCCGTCTCGGCGGAAGAGCCCGCGGCCGTGCGCGAGGCCAGGCCTGAGCCGAAGGGTACGCCCCTGTTCGCCGACCAGACGCCGCCCAGCTTCGACGTCGACGAGGACATCCTCGACATCCCGAGCTTCCTCAAGGACCATTGAGTCTGGAGTGGCGGTGCGCCGCGGGCCGCGTGGTATCGTCTGCGCCGTGAGTCCACTCCGTCGCAGACGAGCTTCGCGGCCATGACGCGGCGCGTCATCGACCACCCCGTCCTCGGGCCGGCTGCTCGACGCTCCCGCGTCACGATACTGTTCGCCGGCGAACCGGTCGAGGCGTTCGCCGGCGAGCCCGTCGCGGCGGCGCTTCTCGCCGCGGGCGTCCGCGTCTTTCGCACCACGAGCAAGCGTCGTGAGCCGCGGCAGCTCTTCTGCGGGATCGGCCGGTGCACCGACTGCGTGATGATCGTCGACGGTCAGCCCAACGTGCGCACCTGCGTGACGCCGGTGCGTGAGGGCATGCGGGTCGAGGTACAGCACGGCCGCGGTGTGTGGGAGCGGGGGCGCGGCGAGGCGGTTTTGAGCGGGTCCAGCCGGCCGCGGACCGGTAGTCGCGCGGCGGACTCCCGGGAAGGGACGGCGGGTGGAACGGCAAGGCCGGCGGCTCGTGCAGAGAGGGCCACGGACGGTCCGGAGGAGTCTGCGTGAGGAGCGTCGACGTCGCCGTGGTCGGGGCGGGCCCTGCCGGGCTGTGCGCCGCCGCCGAGGCGGCGCGCCACGGCTGTGAGGTGGCCTTGCTCGACGAGAACGCCGCCGCCGGCGGCCAGCTCTTCAAGCAGATCCACAAGTTCTTCGGCTCGCGCGCCCACGGGGCGGGCCGGCGGGGGATCGACATCGGGGCCGAGCTGCTCGACGAAGTCGCAGACCTCGGCGTCCACGTCTGCCTCGAGGCGCCGGTCTGGGGCCTCTACGAGGGCAAGACGCTCGCGGTCGCGACGAGCGACCGTTCGTGGAAGCTCGGCTTCACGGCGATCGTCCTCGCTACCGGGGCCACCGAGAACGGCCTCGCCTTCCCCGGATGGACGCTTCCCGGGGTGATGGGCGCGGGCTGTGTGCAGACGATGGTCAACGTGCACCGCGTCCTGCCCGGCGAACGGGTCCTGATGGTGGGCTCGGGCAACGTCGGCCTCATCGTCGCCTATCAACTGCTCCAGGCGGGCGCCGAGGTCGCCGCCGTCGTCGACGTCCTGCCCTGCGTCGGCGGCTATCCCGTTCACGCCGCGAAAGTGGCCCGCGCCGGCGTTCCGATCCTCACGGGCCATACCGTCAAGGAGGTCCGCGGCGACGGCTGCGTCGAAGAGGCGACGGTCTGGGCGCTCGGCGGGGATGGGCGTGGGATGCCGGGCAGCGAGCGGGCTTTCGCCGTCGACACGGTCGCCATCGCCGTCGGCCTGACGCCGATGACGGAGCTGGCCTGGCTCGCCGGCTGCGCGATGCTCTACGTCCCCGAGCTCGGCGGACACGTGCCGCTGCATGACGGCAGGATGGCGACGAGCGTGCCGGGCGTGTTCGTCGCCGGCGACGCCTCGGGTGTCGAAGAGGCCTCCAGCGCCATGGAAGAAGGACGCCTTGCGGGGATATGGGCGGCGGTGGCCGCCGGCAGGGCAGAGGAAGAGGCGGCGGCAGCCGCGGCGGAGCCGCACGCCGCCGCCCTCGAAGCCCTGCGCAGCGGCCCGTATGGCGCCCGCGTGCAGCGTGGCAAGGAGGCGCTCACGGGGGGCGCCGCGGCGGCGCAGGCGCAGATCCTCGGCGGGGGAGGCGTGTGATGCCGTCGCCCTCGGACCGCGCGCCGTCGTCGCCGGAACGCATGCCGTCGCCGCCGGGACGTGCGCCGTCCCCGGATCGCGCCGAGGATGGGCCCCGGGCGCGAGGCTGCGAGGAGCGCGGCTTCTTCACGCTCGAGGAGGTGCTCGGCTTGCCCGGGTGCCCGGGGATCGACGACCTGCGCGGCCGTCGGCTCGCGGTCGTCGAGTGCGGGCACGCCATCCCTTGCGACCCGTGCCAATGGGCCTGTCCCACCGGCGCGATCACGATCGGCGACGACATCACGGCTCTCCCCGTGCTCGACCCTGCCCGCTGCGACGGGTGCGGGACGTGCCAACCCGTCTGCCCGGGCCTCGCGATCTTCCTCGTCGACATGCGGCGGGACGACGGCCGCGCCGAGGTCTGGCTGCCGCACGAGTTCTTGCCTGTCCCGCAGAAGGGCGAGACGGTATTGGTGCGCGACCGCGCCGGCACCGTCGTCGGCGAGGGCGAGGTGCGTCGCGTGCGGCGCGGCGCGCGTCTCGACCGGACGACGATCGTGCACGTACTGGTACCGGAGGAGCTGGCCATGGTGGCGCGCGCGATCGAGGCGCCGCGGTGAGCGCCCGGGGCCCACACAGCCGGCGGCTGCCGGCCGATCGCGGCGCCGCCGCGTCGCGCCGCGACGAGGCTCACGCTGCCGCGACGCCGTCCGAGTGCGAGACCTTCGGCCGCGACGCGGCGGCGGCCCGCTCCGACGCTTCCGGCGGCACGGGGCCGGGCGGCGCCGACGACCTTCTGATCTGCCGCTGCGAGGAGGTCTCGCGCGCCGAGATCCTCGCGGCGATCGACGAGGGCGTCACCACGGTGGGTGGGCTGCGTCGGCGCCTGCGCATCGGCATGGGGCTGTGCCAGGGGCGCACGTGCCGCCGGCTGCTCGCCGACGTGCTGGCCGAGCGTCTCGGCGAGCAGCCGGGCGACGTGCGCCCCGGCACCTTCCGTCCGCCGGTCCGCCCGGTGAGCCTGCGCGCCATGGCCGACGAGGGCGAGGCGCCCCTCGCGCCGGCGCCCGGCGGACGCACGGGCAGGTGAGGGCGGGACGCCGCCCGCGCGCGGTCTGGGGCGCGTGGTCCGGCGTGGGCGGTCCGCCTGGCTCGTGCCTGCCCTCGCCGCCCACCAGGCGGATTGCGCGTGTCCCGGCAATCCGCTAGGCTCTTCGGCCTGTGGGGCCCTCCGGGCCCCCTTCATTGACGGGTACCGTGCGCAGATACCGCAACTGGATCATCCTCGCCGTCGTCGCCGCCCTTGTGGTGGTCTCGGTCTTCTTCATCTATCCGCCGGGCGAGAAGACGAAGCTCGGTCTGGACCTTCAGGGAGGGGTCGAGGTCGTCTATCGTGCGACGACCGCCGACGGCAAGGCGCCGTCGCAGGAGCAGCTCGACCAGACGATCGCGATCATCGACCGCCGCATCAACCAGTACGGGGTCGCCGAGTCGCAAGTGCAGCAGCAGGGTACCGACCAGATCGCTGTGGCCCTGCCCGGCATCGCCGACCCCGACCAGGCCCTCGCCGTCATCGGCAAGACGGCGCAACTCGAGTTCTTCGAGGACTACGACGACGTCCGTCTTGTGGCCGGTGCGCCGTCGCGGGAGGCGGCCCTCAAGCAGGCGGCCCGGGTCGGCGTGCCGAAGGCCGACATCGAGAAGCTGCGCGCCGGCGCCGACAACACGAAGCGCTACGCGCTCGTCGTCGCTCCGCCGGGGACGCTCGGCAACGACGCCGATCTGTGGTTCCTGTACAAGCGGCCTCCGGCGATGACCGGCGACGCCATCGAGAGCGCGAAGCAGAGCTTCGACCAGAACGGCCGTCCTAACGTCGAGTTCACGCTCACCGATGAGGGCGCCAAGCTCTTCCAGAAGATCACCGCCAAGCTCTACGACGAGGGTCTGTTCCAAGGCGAGGCGCAGACGTTCGCCATCGTCCTCGACAACGTCATGGCCTCCGACCCCCGCATCGACTACACCGATCCCGAGCTGGCCGACGGCATCGCCGGGGGCCAGGCCGAGATCACCGGCGATTTCACCGTCCAGGAGGCGAAGGATCTCGCCCTGGTGCTCAACACCGGCGCCCTGCCCGTCACTCTCGAGGCGGCCTACCAGCAACAGGTCTCCGCCACGCTCGGCAAGGACTCTCTGCGCGCCGCGCTCATCGCCGGCCTCGCCGGCCTCGGGCTCGTGCTCGTCTTCATGCTCGTCTTCTACCGCTTCCTCGGCCTCGTCGCCGATATCGCGCTGGTCGTCTACGGGATCTACCTGTGGGGGCTCTACTGCGCCATCCCCGTCACCCTCACCCTGCCCGGCATCGCCGGCGCCATCCTGACGATCGGGATGGCGGCCGACGCGAACGTGGTCGTGTTCGAACGCATCAAGGAGGAGGTGCGCCGCGGCAAGACGGTCCGCTCGGCGGTCAACTCCGGGTTCGCGCGCGGCTTTCTGACGATTCTCGACGCTAACATCCTGACGATGCTCACCGCTGGGGTCCTGTTCGTGTTCGCGACGCAACAGGTCAAGGGCTTCGCCTTGACGCTCATCATCGGGACGATTGTCAGCATGTTCACCGCCGTCCTCGCCATCCAGGCCTTGCTCGGGGTCCTCAGCGAGTTCAGGTTCTTCCGCAACCCGGCGTTCATGGGCCTCACGTCGGCCCAGATTGCCACGGGCGCGGGCGACGAAGACGAGACGCCTCCCGCTGCCCGGCGCGGGCGTCCGCCGGCCGCCCCAGAGGCCGCCGCAGAGACCGCCGGCGCAAGAGCGCCGGCGGCCCCGGCGCGGCGGCCTTCGACGGCGAAGAAGAAGCGCAAGCGGCGCTAGCGACCAAGGGGTCGACGGAGGCCACATGAGCTTTCTGCGCAAGATCTACTCGTTCGACTTCATGGGCCACCGGCCGTGGTACTTCGTGCTGTCGGGGATCGTCATCGGCGCCGGGTTGGTCAGTCTCTTCGTCCGTGGCGGAGGTAATCCCGTGCACGGGCTCAACTACGGTCTCGAGTTCAAGGAAGGGACGCGCATCGAAGTCGCCTTCGACCAGCCCGTCTCGCTCGCCGACGTGCGCGCGGTGCTTGCGGAGGCCGGTCACGAGGACGCCCAGATCCAAGAGTCGTCCGCGGTCGGAGGGACGAGCCTCCCAGGCTTCACGATCCAGGTAGAGACGCTCAGCCCCGGGCAGCAGGCTCGCCTGAGGGACGAACTCGACAAGGCGTTCACGATCGCGACCGAGGATGGCAGCAGGGTCTATGCCGTGCGGACCGTAGGGCCTACCTTCGGTAGCGAGGTAGTGACCTCGTCTTACGAAGCCGCGCTACTGGCGCTGCTCCTCATCGTCGCCTACGTGACCATCCGCTTCGACTGGAAGTTCGCCGTCGGCGCCCTGTCGGCCGAGCTTCACGACCTGCTCGTCATGATCGGCGTGTACTCGCTGTCGGGACGCGAGGTCACGACGGCGACCGTCGCTGCCGTGCTCACGATCCTCGGTTACTCACTCTATGACTCGGTCATCATCTCGGACCGGATCCGCGAGAACTCGAAGAAGCTCGCGCGCATGTCGTACGCGGCTTTGGTCAACCGCTCGCTCTCCGAAACGCTCACGCGCTCGCTCATCACCTCGTTCACGACGCTGCTGCCGGTCCTGTGTCTCCTCTTCTTCGGCGGAACGACGCTCACCGACTTCGCGTTCGCTCTCACGGTCGGCATCATCTCCGGCGCCTACTCGACGATCTTCATCTCGTCGCCGATCGTGACGAGTCTGAAGGAGCGGGAGCCCCAGTACCGTCGGCTCATGGCGCGCGCCGACCAGGAGGCGTGAGCGCACGGTCGACCCTCGATGCCGGGTCGAGGCTCCTGCCCATAGAACGAGGACGTTCGAGTACGGCTTGAGGGCGAGTGACGTTCCCGGAGAAGGTCAGCGGCAAGACTCCCGAACCTCCCGGCACAGCCGTTTACATGAGTGACGGACGGGCGTAGGGTCCCGTTGGTCCCGGGGGACGGGTACCGGTTCCGGTGGACAGGCGCCATCTGGTGGGGGGAGACGGCGTGGGACGGGCGCGTGGTGATGTGGAAGGGGTCAGCAGTCCGCGCGCGACTCTGAGGCTTGAGCCGTCAGAGGTGACCGGTCGCGCGCGGGACCTGCCGGTCCTGTGTCTCAAGGGCGAACTCGACATCGACGCGGTCCCCGAGGTCGACCGCTTCCTGCGCCGTCGTCTCGGACCGCTCTATCAGCGTCACACGCTGGTGATCGACCTCGGTGACGTCACCCTCGTGGACTCGAGCTTCATCGGCTTCGTCGTGCACCTGCTCGGGGAAGAACGTCGCGGGCATAGCGAACTCGTGTTGGCGCATCCGGTCGGTCGAGTGCGCAGCCATCTCTGTATGGTCGGACTGCCGAACCTTGTGCCGATGTACGAGTCGCTCGACGATGCCCTGCGCGCCGTGCGGGAGGCTTCGGCGCCGCTGATCCCACCGGCTTTCGGCTTGGCCGGCTGAGCTCCGTCGCCGGCCCACCGAGGCCGACGCACACTCAGCAGGCCCGACGAGCGCCGGCGACGTTCGCGTCGCCGACTTGGCGCGCAGCCGTCACCCGCGCCTGGAAGGCGCGCATTCGACACGCGTCACAGCAGTACTTCTTGGCCGGGTTCGTCGTCGTGAACTCGCGGCCGCAGCCGTCAAAGGCGCAAGTGCGCACGATATCTTCCCGGGGCGCGGTCTTACGCGCTTCCTGCTGGTATGCGTCCTGCCAGGAGCCGGTGTGCAACGCGCACACGGTCGACGGGTTGTAGGCCGACAAGCGCGTCCCGCACCCCTCGACGGCGCAGACACGTCCGGCCCCGTATGTCTTCGCCTTGAGCATGCCGTACGATGAGCGACAGATCTTGCGTCCCCTGATGCCGGTCGTGCCTCGGGATTCCATCGCCGCGTCACGCCCCCTCGGCCGCCACGCTTCGGGGCGGCCGGCCTCGTCGGTCCGCGACGGCGCCGTTCAGGCGCCGGCCGCCTTCATGGCTTCGTCCCGCGTCGCGTAGATACCGAAGATGCGGTCGAGGCCGGTGATCTCGAAGATGCGGATGATGTTCTCGTCGGTGCACACGATGTCGAGGTTTCCGTTTCGTGGCCGCACGCGCTTTGCTCCACTCACGAGGACCCCGAGAGCGGTGGAGTCGATGAACGACACCTGCGTGAGGTCGACGATCACGCGCTGGGCGCCGTTCTCGATGCCGTTGAGCAGCACTTCCTTGAACTGGGGTGCAGAGTAGATGTCGATCTCGCCCTCGAGGACGATCACGCCGATGTCGTCGGCGGGCCTCTCGAGATCGACACGGAACTGCGGACGTTCCTCCATGGGCGCCTCCACCATGTCGAGAAGGGACGCCGGAACCGACACCCCCCAGTCCTGCAACGCACGGCAAGGATACTTTCCGGGCGCGAGGCAGGCTAAACCACGGTCGCGCCCGGTGCGGCCTTGGAGTGCGGCGTGGCCGTCGACTCGCGGCGCGGCGAGCCGCCGAAGAAGACGGAGATGAAGAGGTGACGAGGCGAGGTGGTGGAGGTAAGGGGATTCGAACCCCTGACCTTTTGGCTGCCAGCCAAACGCTCTCCCAGCTGAGCTATACCCCCACCGCACGTGCGCCGGCGGCGCCGGCGGAGTGGCAAGTATAGCAACGCCTCCGGACGGCGGCAACGCGGGACGGGGCGGCGACGCAGGGGCGGGCGGGCCCGCCCGCCCCGCCCGCCCCTGCGTCGCCGCCCGACGCCCTAGAATGGCGGCATGGTCGCGTTCCTCTCAGCGAGACGACGAGCCCGCTGGGGTCCCGTCGTGCGCGTCGTGCTGCCCATCGCGCTGCTCGTCGTGGTCGTCGTGGCGAGCGTGTCCCTTCTCTTGTCCGTCTCCTTTCGGGTGCCGACCGGGTCGGTGGACTTCCGCCTGCGACCCGCATGGCCGGGCGGCCGCCTCGTCCTTCCGCTCGGTCCGGCGGGGGCGCTCTCGCTGCGGACGTTCCGCGCGCCGCTCGATGTCATCGTCGAGTACCGGGTGTCCGGCGACGTCGCCTCCATCGCCGAGGCCGAGGACGTCGTCCAGGGGCTCGGCCGGATCGAGCAGAGCGCCCGCGCCGCCTTCACCCGCTTCCTCTGGGGCAGGCTCATCCCCCTCGCTGTGCTCGGCGCCGCCGGCGGGGCGCTGGTCGCGCTCGCCGTTCCGCGGCGGCGTCCGCGTCTGCGCGGCTGGAGAGGCGCGGTGGTCGGCGTCGTCGCCGGTCTCATCGTGACGGTGGTCGCCGGCGGGACGGTGGCCGGCGTCGCGCTGGCGACGGTCGACGAGACGCCGGCCGTCCAGTACAGCGGCCTGGCGCGTCATGTGCCGCGCCTGTTGCCGCTCGTCCGTCAGCTCGAGAGCGCCGACGGCGGCGGCATGTCGCGTCTGCAGGCGTACGTCGACGGCCTTGAGACGGTGGCCAGGCAGATCGCCGGCCGGAACGCGCGCCCGGCGCGCGAGATCGTCACGCGGTTGCTGGTGGCGAGCGACATCCATATGAACGCCTACGGCATCCGGCTCGCCTCGCGGCTGGCCGCCGGTGAGGGGACGCCGGTCGACGCCGTGGTCCTCGCCGGCGACATGACGAACTTCGGCAGCCGGTACGAGGCGCGGTACTTCGTCGAGAGGTTCGACCCCGCCGGCGCCCCGGTGTTCATGGTCGGCGGCAACCATGAGGACCGGGCGGCGATGGCGGCGTTCGCGGGGGCCGGCTACACGGTGCTCGCCGACGACCTCGTGGCCGTGGACGGGGTGCGCATCTACGGCCGCAGCGACCCGCTCGCCGACGACCCGGCGGTCGACTCCGACGTCGCCGCCCTCGCCCGGCAGTCGGCGAGCCTCGCGGCGGCGGTCCGGGCGCTGCCCGAGCCCCCCGACGTTCTCGCCGTACACGACGGACGGCAGGCGGCCGACGTGGCCGCCTGGGCGGTGGAGGACGACGTCCCTCTGACGGTCGTCTACGGCAACTCGCACGTCCCGTCGATCCGCCGCGACGGCCCGGTCGTGCTGATCGACGCCGGCACGGGCGGTGCCTCGGGCTACGAACAGATCGGCGCCCGCCGCGGCGATTGGTACACCTTCGTCCTTCTGGACTTCGCGCCCGCTGCCGACGGCGCTCTCGTCGCCGTGACGACGCTCGCCTATTCACTCGACGGGCGTTCGCGCGTCGAGTACCTGCCGATGGCGGAGTAAGGGACTTGCCGATGGCGGAGTAAGGGACTTGCCGGTGGCGGAGTAAGGGCCGCCGCCTGCGGATGTCGGAGTCGGAGCGGTCGACCTGCCGGTGACCGAGGTGGGGGCGGCCGCGGGGCGGCGGGCGGCTCATGCCTGGGCGGTGACGTATACTGCCCAGCGGCGAGCCGCCCGCGGCGCGGCCGCCCCCACCCGTACTCGCAGAGAGGACCCGATGGACCGTCGTTACGACCCGCGCGAGATCGAGGCCAAGTGGCAGCGCATCTGGAAGGAGCGCGACGCCTATCGCACGCCGGACGAGTCCGACAGGCCCAAGTTCTACTGCCTCGACTTCTTCCCGTACCCGTCCGGGGACGGGCTCTCCGTCGGGCACTGTCGCAACTACGTGCCGACCGACGTCGTGGCGCGCTTCTACCGCATGCGAGGCCACAACGTCCTCCATCCGATGGGCTGGGACGCGTTCGGCCTGCCGGCCGAGAACTACGCCCTCAAGATGGGGGTCCACCCCCGGGAGACGACGGCGCGCAACATCGCGACCTACCGTCGCCAGATGGACATGATCGGCCTCTCGTTCGACTGGTCGCGCGAGATCACGAGCAGCCAGCCGGACTACTACCGCTGGACCCAGTGGTTCTTCCTCCTCATGCACGAGCGCGGGCTCGCCTACCGCGGGACCGGCCAGCAGTGGTGGTGTCCGAGCTGCAGGACCATCCTCGCCAACGAGCAGGTCGAGCAGGGACGCTGCTGGCGGTGCGGTACCGAGGTGACGAAGAGAGACCTCGAGCAGTGGTACTTCCGCATCACCGACTACGCCCAGCGCCTTCTCGACGACCTGGCGACGATCGACTGGCCCGAGCAGATCAAGCTGATGCAGACGAACTGGATCGGGCGCAGCGAGGGCGCCGAAGTCGACTTCGGGCTGCCTGGTCGTGACGAGCCCCTGACGGTGTTCACGACGCGGCCCGACACGCTCTTCGGCGCCACCTACATGGTGCTCGCCCCCGAGCACCCCCTCGTCGACGAGCTCACGACCGCGGAGCGGCGCGACGCCGTGCGCGCCTATCAAGACGAGGCCCGGCGCCAGTCGGAGATCGAGCGTCTCTCGACCGAGAAGGAGAAGACCGGGGTCTTCACCGGCGCCTACGCCGTGAACCCGGTGAACGGAGAGAAGGTCCCGATCTGGATCGCCGACTACGTGCTGATGGGCTACGGCACCGGGGCGATCATGGCGGTGCCCGCCCACGACGAGCGCGACTTCCAGTTCGCCACCAGGTTCGGTCTGCCGATCGTCGAGGTGATCGCGCCGCCGTCGGGTCCGCAGGGCACCCTGACCGAGGCCTACGTCGGCGACGGGGTCATGGTCAACTCGGGGCGCTTCGACGGCCTGGCGGCGCCGGGCGAGGCCTTCGCGGCGATCGTCGACTGGCTCGCCGAGCGGGGCCTCGCCCGGCGCAAGGTGAACTACAAGCTGCGCGACTGGCTGATCAGCCGGCAGCGCTACTGGGGCGCGCCCATCCCCATCGTCTACTGCGACACGTGCGGGCCGGTCCCCGTGCCCGCCGACCAGCTCCCGGTGCTGCTGCCCGACCTCGAGGACTTCCACCCTACGGCTGACGGCCGCTCGCCCCTCGCGCGCAGTGAGGAGTTCGTCCATACGACCTGCCCGCGATGCGGCGGCCCAGGGCGGCGTGAGACCGACACGATGGACACGTTCGTATGCTCGTCGTGGTATCACTTCCGCTTCACCTCGCCGCGCCTCGATTCGGCGGCGTTCGACCGCGAGAAGGTCAAGTACTGGCTGCCGGTCGACCTGTACGTCGGCGGCGCCGAGCACGCCGTGATGCACCTCCTCTACGCCCGCTTCTTCTGCAAGGTGCTCCAGGACGCCGGCTACGTCGACTTCGGCGAACCCTATGTGCGGCTTCGCAACCAGGGCATGATCCAGGCCGAGGACGGCCAGAAGATGAGCAAGTCGAAGGGCAACGTCGTGACCCCCGACAGCGTGGTCGAGAAGTACGGCGCCGACAGCCTGCGCGTGTACGAGCTCTTCATCGCCCCCTTCGAGCAGAGCGTCGCCTGGAGCGACCGCGGCGTGCAGGGCTGCTCGCGGTTCCTGGGACGCTACTGGAACTTCGCCTGCGAGCTGGCCGAAGCGGAGGACGGGGGCGCGGCGGCGGCGGAGGCGGGGGGCGCGGCGGCGGGCGCGGCCGAGGCCGCGCGGGGCCGCGCCCTCGTCCGCAGCCTGCACAAGACCATCCGCAAGGTGACGCGTGACATCGAGTCCTTCCGCTTCAACACCGCGGTCTCAGCCCTGATGGAGCTGCAGAACGAGGCCCTCGACGTGTGGGCGGACGCCCGTGGCGCCCTGACCGTCGCCCAGTGGCGCGAGCTGCTCGCCACGTTCACGCTCCTGCTGGCGCCCATGGCGCCGCACGTCGCCGAAGAGGTGCATGAGCGCCTGGGCGGTAAGGAGTCTGTCCTCGAGGCTCCATGGCCCTCGTGGGACGACGAGCTCGCCGCCGACGAAGTCGTCACCGTCGTCGTCCAGGTGAACGGCAAGCTGCGCGACCGGCTCCAGGTCGCGGTCGACGCCGACAGGGACGACGTCATCGCCGCCGCCCGCGCGGCGGCGAACACGCGACGCTTCCTCGACGGCAAGCGCGTGGTCAAGGAGATCTACGTCCCCGGCAAGCTGGTCAACTTCGTGGCGCGATAGGGGAGCCACCACGCGTCCGGGTCCATCGCCAGGGCGCTCAGGCGGCTCGGCCGGGGTCGGCGCCCTGCTCGTGGTTTCAATGGGTTCGCGGGCGAGCGGGGAGGCGACCGTGGGGGATCGCGCAGGAGACAGCGCCCTTCGTGTACCGGGACCCACCCGGGGACTGGGACCCACCCGGAGTCGACCCGCGTGATGTGACTCGCCTCAGCGGCCCAAGCGGCGCGCCGTGGTGATCGTCTGCCCCGTTCGGGCCCCGGCGGGCACGCTTCGCTCAGCGAACGCCGGACCGGCGAAACAGCGCCGGCAGCGTCACCAGCTCATAGCCGCGGGCGCGCAGCCCGGCGATGATCCTCGGCAGAGCGGTGGCGGTCTGAGGCCGGAGGTGAAGGACGACGATCGAACCGGAACGTGTCTGGGAGAGCACTCGCTCGGCGATCGTCGAGGCGCCCGGGTCGGTGTAGTCGGCGGGGTCGACGTTCCACAGGATGACGCGGGCGAAGCCCAAAGAACCTGCCACCCGGAGGGTCGTGGTGTCGTAGCTGCCGTACGGCGGGCGGAAGTAGGGCACCGGCGTCGCGTGGGCCACGCGCCACCAGGCGACGACGTCGCTTCTGAGCTGGTGGCGGATCCGGGCCGATCCTGCGGTCGTCGTGAGGATGTGTGACCACGTGTGCGAGCCGACGGCGTTGCCCCAGGCCACGGTGCGGCGCGCGAGGGTGGGAGAGCTGTCCACATACTTGCCGTTGACGAAGAAGGTGGCGCGCACATGGTGAGCATGCAGGACGGCGAGGACCTTCGCCCAGCCCGCCTTGTCGTACCCGTCGTCGAAGGTCAGGGCGACGCGCCGGCCGGAACGGGGCACGCGACGCCAGACTGCAGCCTGCACGGGCCGGAAATCGCGAAAAGCGCGCGCGCCGGTCAGACGAGTGTTCCCGGCGGCGTCTACCAGGCGCAGCCGCACGCGGTAGAGGCCTGGGAGCAACGGTCGCCCCTTCGTATTCGTGGCGGGCAGCGAAAGTGAACGGCTGCCGGACGGAAAGGTGCCGGCTCGGCGCGCGATGACGCGGTGGCCATAGGCGTCAGAGAGCCGGCAGGTGACGTGGATCCGGTCGGTGCCGTCCGATAACTTGAAGCTCAGGCGCACGCTGCGCGAACGGCGTAGCACATGGGGGCTGAGTCCCAGCCAGGCGAAGCGTGGGGCTCGCGTATCGATGAGCACCATCACGGTGCGAGGGGTCTCCACGTTGCCAGCCGCATCGACTGAGCGGTAGAGGACGGGATGGTCCCCGTCGCCGGAGTGGTCGGCCGGGGCCGGGACAAGGACGGAGGCACAGGGAATCCAGGTCGTACCGCCGTCGGTGGAGCAGACGGTAGAGGCCACGCCGGAGTCGACGTCGGTGGCTGAGAAGGTGACGGTCACCGCCTGCCGCTGCCAGTTCGGAGGCGCGTCTGCCGTGGTGGTCGGGGGAGTGGTGTCGATCCACAGCTCGTAGGTCGCGGTCTCGCCCCAGACCCCGAGGCAGTTCTCGGCACAGACGTGGAAGTACCAGACTCCGTCGGCCAGGTCGGTGTAAGAGACGCTGATGGCGATGCCCTGGTTCACCTTGGTGGGCTCGGTGTCGGGCTGCCGGTCGAGCACGTACGCATAGCCGACGATGCCGGAGGGATCGGCAGCCGACCACTCGAGGATGGGCGAGGCGTTCGCATACCACGCGCGCTGTAGCGGATGAGTGGGGGAGCTCAAGGTAGTGATCGCCGGGCCGGCGGGCAAGCGGTCGTCGGGCGCGGTGTCGGCGGCGCAGGGCGAGGGGGTCGAAAGGATCAGCCAACACGTCAGCGCCGTCGCGCAGCCCAAGGCGGCAGCGTGGCCTCTGCCGAGTCGTCTCATCGCTTGCCCCCTCGCCGCAGTCCCGACCTCTGGGCGACCGGTACACCGGCCGGGTTGCTGCTCTTGAATGTACCACTCCCGTCATGATCCCTCCAGGTCGGCACCGAACGGGCTCGACGCGGACTCCGGGCTGGAGCGCTGGATCCGGATCCCGGCGCCTCTCATCCGCCGCGTCCGCGAGCTCGCGCTCTCATGGCGTACGACCGTCATGAGCATGGAGTGTCGCGGCGCAAGCGGAAGTCGCTGCGCACGGAGGATCCTTCGAAGGAGGCCGGCCACATCGCCCCCTGGGTCGCCCGAGTGGCTCCTGGCCGGCTATGCCCGCCTTGCCCTCGGCTTGACTCGCTTGCAGAACCGCGGGGTTGTGCCGATCGACGCACTACCCAGGGGAGTGCTGAGTCGACTGGGATGTGGGCGAACTGGGTATCCGCGAAGAACGCGAGCCGCAAGGGCCAGGGCCGCGGCACCATCAGGGACGCGGTCTCGATCAGCGAGCGCCCAGCGGAGGCCGAGGGCCGCGCCGTCCCCGGCCACTGGGAGGGCGACCTCTTGGCCGGCTGGGGCGAACACGCACATCGCCACCCTGGTCGAGCGCCAGACACGCTTCCTCATCCTCGTCAAGGTGGAGGGCAAGGACACCGAGACGGTGGTCGCCGCGCTGGCGGCGCAGGTGCGGACGCTCTCGGCGCAGCTGCGCCGGAGCCTCACCTGGGACCGCGGCAGGGAACTCGCCGCGCACCGGGTCTTCAGCGTCGCCACGGACGTCGCCGTCTCCTTCTGCGACCCGCAGTCACCC